>Ga0116231_10008179_pt1 | contig 18504 bp, 15 predicted proteins | sample S1TSphgellanicum_2_FD_89695 | JGI IMG/M metagenome (GOLD analysis project Ga0116231, IMG submission 89695) | Host-associated microbial communities from peat moss isolated from Minnesota, USA - S1T2_Fd - Sphagnum magellanicum MG | ecosystem: Host-associated > Plants > Peat moss > Unclassified...
ATAATTCAAGCATTAAATTCATGTAATAAATTTGTTGTCAATAAGAAAGTGTAAATGCCATGGATTTGGATCATGTGATGGATCATGTGGAGTACTAAAGAGAGTTTGAAGTTACAAATTCACAAAGAGTTCAACATTGTCATATATATAGCTGAAATGAAAGTGAATCAACATGTATTTTCTACAAAAGGCAACCTTGAGTATATTATGATCATCAAATTGAAGATAAGTTTGAGAAACCTATGAAAGGGGACATCAATTGATGCGAACATTGTCTCTTCCCAAGAATATCCAAAGACAAGATTCTTAATAGTTGTGGTAGTTTTCGATGGTGTCTTGTCTCTATACATATTCATCCATACATTTTCCTCCCAGTTTATAACTAAAATATAAGAATAGCTTTCAATTGGATGGGGCTGTTAATTTATGGTACAATTAATCTTTGTTCACTCTTCTTAGACAACAATGTTTCTTCCTATATTTGGTTCTTCAACTCATTTCTAGTTGCTACCATGGGATCATGCAAAAGTGGATTGAACATGACAAGTCTTCATCCAATATAGGTAATGAAAAATGTGGGGCCAAGCTTACATGAATTGAATATAATGATATGAGTAATATTTTTTGGAAGGAAAGATAGATATGGGAAGGAACAGCACCTTCATGTCATCAATAACCTGCTGCAGGAACTTCAGGAACATCACATAGATGGGGTCTTCCTTGGAAATTGGTGTGGAAAAGTCATTCTTGTCCATGATTGATGTATATTTGTGCTCCAAGTCTGCATAATTTTGAATTTCCTGGATCAAACCACATAAAAACTCATTATTTTGTGGGCACATTTAGGCTAGCTCACCAATTACTCTTTGCATTTTGTGCTCTTGGAGATACCTGCACAATGTTTCTTCAATACAACATAGGGCACAATGATTATGAACCTAGTAATTCTGAGCTATTTTGAAATCAGTGACTAACATGTGAATCATTCAAAAAGACACCTCAAGTCTCCCGTCTCCCAAGTTAGCCTAACTAGGTGCGGAAAATAGTGACTAACAGAGTACTAGCTTAAGCCCACCAGCCAAAAAGGATAAACTCAATAAATCTTAAAACTTTAATCAACCCACAACACACATTGGACAGTCATATTGCAATGTATTTTATGGAAAAACAATGCACATTTATGCTTTCATCACTAGCTTTAATCTCAAAGTGAACAGGATAAAAGCAAAGAAATTAAGATTGTATAAGCCTTCAGCTTTATTCCCCAATGTTACAGGGAGGAAACAAATGTAATGTCTATGGGAAAGGTTATAATGGATCATGGCCCATTTTTTTTTTCAATGCATTTTCATTTTGTCATAAGTAGCAATTGTTATTTCAAGCTTATTGCAGACAGTGGTTGTATTATGATGCTAGATCTTGTAATTCAGTGATAAGCTCTCATGGAACATATAAAAGAAAAAATAATGACATTCCAATCCACATGTATTGATGGATTTACAAACCTGGACATTAGAATTGCCTTGGTTGACAATGCACACTTTGATCTTGCTCAAATCCACAGCAGCTTCAAAACATTCAGATGACTCCAACAACACCTCAGTGATTAGTTTCAAGGGAGCTTCGATGCTTTGAGATGAGTCCAACATCTTTGTGTGTTCAGTGGGCTTTAGGTTGGTAGAATGTGTTTTTAAGTGCAGAACTGCACCATAAAACACTATACCACATAGATTGCATAGAAGCTTTTTTGAAAAATCCGAATGAGGATTGATCAATGTTTGTTTGAGCACCAAGGCTCCATAACCATGTCCCACAAACACCAATGGCTGGCTTTGTCCATTCCCATATAGCTTGGACATTTCCCGTTGCAAGAACGCAAGGCTGCAACAAGGATGACACATGAAAAAAATGTGAAAAAAGAAAAATGCCAACGTTAGTGATGGTTCTTATCCTCAGCCCCGTTTCCAATTGACGCATGGTTCAGGAAAAGGCCTACTTCAATACCCAGGCGTTAGAGTTTGCTTCCTTGAGGTCTTCGAAATTGGAAGTTCTTGAAATGCAAGGGTTCGGATGTACTGCTTATTGCCACCCCGGCTGGATCTTCTATGTTCGTCAGATTAGCTTGGAAACAAAAGCATTGCATTTGCACGAACAACCCAAGGGTACTTACCTCTCAGTGGCAACAGTTTTCAATCGTTTCATCACTTTTTCTTCGAAGTTGTGGTCAGGAACCTCCACTGGCCACTCCGAACAGAGATATCGAATTTCGAAGATTTGCACATAGCTGCTGAGGTCTTCCGATAGCCATTGTTTGGGCCAACACACCTCTGGATGCCCTTTCTGCACCCATGTCTCCCCGGGCTCCCTCGGCATCGGTCCAGTCTTGGAGTTTTCGAGGTGGCCGAAGAACACGACGTCCATGTTTGTGACCCTGTTGTCTGGCGGCCATAGTTTGCTGACCTTCGGAAGGATCTGAAAACAAAACGCATAACGCTGATAAATCAGATCATCAACTCATCGTCAACACAGTTCTTCTTCCAAGGATCCCCTATATTTCGTAACACCACAAAGCTAGTCAAAAACCCCAAAACTATCGGAAACAACAAGAGCGCAACTTGGTCGTGTAGGAGAACTGGAATTTTTCCTCTACACAATCTTAAAATGTCCAGACTGCAGATCGCCTGGCAACACCGAACTCCACATAGAGAATTTAAAAAGTCAGAAAGACCCTCGGCAAAATGAGACAAAACCTCACATCAAAATATAAGCTCATGATTGTGGAAGCGGCTGGCAAGCCTTCAGCTTAGAGATCTTATCCCCCAGCGACCTGACGAAACAGAATCCAATACTGCCGCCTACACTAAACCTGGAAGCAAGTGCTGAGGAAGAAGGTTAATTTGTCCAGGGAGCAAATGCTTGACAGTCAACAATTTAATCTCGATCCTCTCTCGCAGTTGTGACGATGTGACGACGGAAAGGGCTTGGAGATTAGCGAGGAAGAAGATGGGACTGAAAGACTGATAATGAAACCTTTGAGCGACGAACCAAAAGAAATGGCCGACTTACTTATATGCCATTTGGACTCTGCGACAATTGGAGTGATGGAAGTTCTGCGTCCCTGTAGGGCGACGAATTGATGTCCAGGGGACAATTTTGCCGACCAATAACGCAAAACAGTCGACTATATAGAACGGGTGTCTGCACGCGTGGTTCTGTTATTAGGCAAATGTCGGGTATGAACCTGGGTATACATTCGGGAATAGAGGACCCTACCAGTAGGCTATCAAAGTGATGATTTTTTTTTTGAAAACCTGGTTGTCAGTTCTAGCATAGAGCAACATATTAGGGTTACCCAACCAGTCGGGTTTAGGGTTTTGCAAAGTTTGTGTGATAACAAGGCTCAGCAGTATGGGTCAACCTGCAAAAAGAGTTTCTTGGTATTAGGTTTATTGCTAGAGCTTATGAGTTTACAATTGCATTTTTTGGATATGGCAATTAAAGATTGCAACCTGGATTTGACATGAGCTCTAGTGGCAAAAGTGTTTGAAGTTTTCCACCACCTAGAGCTTGGACAATCTATGTGAAGATGTAAGCTTTGCTCAAATTTTCACTGGTTTTTCTGAATCTTTGTGTGTCTAGCCATTGTTGTGTTGCGCATTTCAAGAGGGCTTGTCAAGTTTGTTTCAAATGTGTTGTGCAATCTTAATATGGACGAACTAAACATGTTCAACTTTCTTGAAGACAAGCTTCACATTGTAAGAACAATTGGTCCAAGTTTAGAAACACTGTGAAAGCATTGTGTCAAAAGAAGTGTTGCAAGTTTAGAACATTGCTGATGAGAAGCATCAAGCTGAAAAAAAGGCACTCTAGATACAACAATTAATGTAATTCACTATGAATCACAAGTTATGGGTTTTGCATCGTCATGTATCAAATTCATGAACTTTTTTATGTTGAATAAGAGTAGTGTTAAGGTCAACGTGCAAGCAACATAAGTCATGAGGTGCATAATGTGTCATTCTTATAATAATTTCACAAGTTCTCATAGCTCCACCAAGTCTTGAAAGAATTTTTACCCTACAACCCTAAACATGTTAAATCACTTCCATTAATAAACATGTTGCTCATGAACATGGCTCAGAATAGTTGAAATGCATGGTGCACAAAAATGCCCTAGGAAATAGCAAGGGAAAACAACAAAAAACTAAGCACATGGCATTTGTAACACCTTAAGCAATCACAAGTTTTTTTGGAAATGTGAAGCCTTATAAACCATCCCACCTTATTTAGATGTAATTCATTCAAGACGTTGTGTTGATGATTGCAAAAGGTTATATGTTACTATCTGTTGTGCAAAGCGCTTGGTTGAGGTGGATGGTGCTCCATTTTTGTGACCAACTATAATTTCCATCTTGAAAACAACTTGTTCATAAGCATTTTCTTGTTTTATTAACAAAAACCATGGAGGTGTATGTGTTTCTTGCCATTAATCAATGTGCAACTATAACAATAGCTTTTGACTTGTGAATGTCAAAGTCAAGTTATGACACCTTTGCTTTGGTTGTCAATTTTATTAACCAATTAGACTATGTTCTTTGTCACATAACAATTGGATTGTTTGAAGCACATGATACTTATGTTGCAATTCTTGCAAAATAGGTGAAGGTTCTATGGGCAAAGTTCAACTTGATTAAAAATATTATAGCTTATGTTAAGGACAAAAGAGCCGATCTAAATTCTCTCACAATTGCTTTCACTTCTATTGTGTCTTATGAGTTGTTATAGTTAGTTTAACCATTTGTTAGCTTTTGTTTTGGTCATGTTATGTCAAAAGCATGTCAATATACTATCAACAAAGATAAGGTTGGTGTGGGCATGATGGAAGTTAGCTTGAAAGATTCTCAAGCTACATTTCAATAGATAATCACATAGTTTAAGAAGTCTACGAAGTGTAAAATTAAATGGTAAAAGGCTTACCATGAAGCTAGCATGCAACATAAGAAACTGAAGACCTTTGTGAAAACTTGTTTCGCTTCCAAGCTCATCATGTTTAAGAAACCATGGAATATGTTAATGCAACCAACATCTATTACACATGACAAAGTTTATCTTTGCAAGTTAGGGTTCCTACATATTTTACATGGTTTTACATGGGTGATTACATGGGTGATAACTAAAACTTTAAACCCTATTGTTCACCAATTTTTATTGAATCAATGCAAAGGGTATTAGCTTTTATCTAATGTTTTGTTTATTGTTTGGCAGTCATGGGGACAATGAAAAAAGAATATGCACATCAAGTTGTTCTTCCAATGCAATGTGGGGAATTTGGTCAAGAAATAAAGATTTTTTATAGTTGAATGGCTGCATAAGTTATTAATGTGTTGCATCTTTTTATAAGTTTTGTAGAGACCTTCTTTTAAGAGAAAGTTCATATGATATTTGCATTGATGTTTGATCCATGTTTTAAAAGCATGGATTGCATCATGGATCACATAGGCAAAGATTAAACAATTGTGTTGACTTGCAACAATCATGATCTAGTTTTGTTGCCTTTACTAAACAATATTTTGAAAAATGAATATGCAATTTGAGAATGTAAGACTATAAGATCTACAAATCCATTACATTTTGCCTTCAAATTTTTCACTTAATTTTTGTAATTGCAACATTTGGGACTTTAACAATGCACACCCTTGTAATTTTTGTTAGATGAAGTGCTTGTATGTGGAATATTGCATTATCTCTTGTTCCATGATTCTACCCATCCTAACACTCTATTCTTTTTACTAGACCGAAAAAAAAAATGCATTTTCACACTTTGAAAACCCTAAATCCAATATTTGGATCTGAATTGTTATTCATGTAAAACAAATGCTCACATACAATTCATATTGCTTACTGTTAATTTACTTACCAAGTATTGATACCAAAAAGGTACCCAAAAATTGGATTTAAAATTTTTTTAAAACCCCAAGTTACCCAAATTGAAAATTTTTAAAAATTGATACCAAGAACCGTCTGGTATCTTCAAAACATAATACCAGAACAACAATGGTCTGCATTAGTGTTTGGCGGGTATCATATTTTTGATACCCATTAGATCCGATTTTTGCAAAATAAATTACAAAAGGTTCTTATTAACACTTTTTTAATTTTTTTAAATTTATACATTGAGTGAGGTATCAATATTTTTATTTTAAAAATTAATTGATTTTCATGATGCCGATTCTCATAAATTTGAAAATAGTCGATTATCATTTGATGATTTTCACCAACCAATTTTTTTTTTCAAATTAAAAAATAAAACCAAAATTATTCTCTTTTTTTTATTCTTTTTCTTAAAATTAAAAAATCAAAATTATCTATAAATTAAGGAAAACATAGCACCCAAACCTTTAGTTTGGTCATACGTGGGATGAGATTCAAAAAAACGTTTGCAAAGAAATACATCAGCATTAAAAGGGGGGTTGAAACTTAAAATTCACAAAACTGAATTTCATCTTGTTTTTCCTTTTTCCTTAGTGCTTCCGTTGCTACTACATATATTTTCATTCCTCCTCACAAGACAAATATTATAATTAGTTCAAACCTTCTACATTAAATACACAACCTTGTTTAGGTTGTGTATTAAACCTTGTACATTGTACCCTGAAAACCTGACCCCACCCAAGTCTTAATATTTTAATTTTTTTTCTGAATTTGGTTCTCATTCATCTAATTCTCATGAAAGTTAAAATTGATGATTAGGAGTTTTAATTAAGGTATCACTAAAAATGATACCTGAAAAAATACAAATAAAGATAACCGGGGTGATAACTGGGTATATTCGAGAACAGTTTTGATACCCACCCAATACTAGACTACATTTAGACAAATTCCTCAATTGCACCTAGACACATTCCCAACTTTGCAAATACCATCTACCTTCTCCACCATCCATTGTTTCTTCCTAGAAAATGGAGAATCGGTGTAACACACAATACCCCATGGAAAGACTGATGTTTTATACCATCCACCTTCCCCTTCATCCAATGTTTCTTCCAATGTGGGCAATTTTTATTTTTTCATGAAATCTGTTGGTTCCGGTTTTTGGGGTAGGTATGCAAAACAAAACAAAAAATCAAAACTAGAGCTAAAAATAACACAAAACATAAACAATTAGGAAAAAAAGTTTAACCTAAAAAAAATAAGAGTGCTTGAAAGTAGAAGAAAGCAAAACTTTGGATGTGTAATAGTGAATAAGAACAAAGAGGATTCAAGAGGGAGTTTGAACTTTTTTTTTAATAACTAAACTTAAACCCTAAACCCAAAGGGTGGCCACTGCCTCCATAAACAATAAGTTTAGTTTTTTTTAATTTTAATTTTTTACTTTCATAAACAATTTTTTTTTAATTATTCTTTTTTTTACTTACTATTACTTATTATTTCTTACTTACTATTTATTATTATTCTTACATACTATTTTACTAGGTTTTTTTATTATTACTCTTACTTATTACTTACTTTCTTTTTTTCTTTTTTTCTTTTTTTTTCTTTCTTTACCATGGGAACCAAACCCTTCTCAAAATGTGAAAACAAGTCTGGTTCTCAGCTTTGATGCCTAGTGAGAACCTGGGTGGTTTTCATTAGGCAGTTCTCATCTCTAAAGAGAATCGTCGAGCAGGTTTTCATGGTGGTTCTCACCACTGGTTCTCACTAGGAACCGGACTGAAAACCGACACCAATTTTCAGCCGGTGGGTGAGAACCGCCCAACATTGGTTTCTTCCTGGAAAAGGGGGAATCGATGTAACACACAGTACACCAAGGAAAGACTAATGTTTTTGATACCATCCACTTTCTCCACCGTCCACAGTTTTTTCCTGGAAAAGGGAGAATTAATGTAACACACAGTACAACACCAAGGAAAGACTAATTTTTTTATACCATCCACTTTCTCCACCGTGCACTGTTTCTTCCTGGAAAAGGCCGAATCGGTGTAACACACAAGTGAGACTAATGTTTTTGATACCGTCCACAGTTTTTCCCTGGAAAAGGCCGAATCGGTGTAACACACAAGTGAGACTAATGTTTTTGATACCATCCACTTTCTCCACCGTCCACAGTTTTTTCCTGGAAAAGGGAGAATCAATGTAACACACAGTACAACACCAAGGAAAGACTAAATTTTTTTATACCATCCACTGAAATATACAGAAAAATTCATATAATTTATGGGCTTTTCTATACCCAATCTTGGAAACAATCACTTTTTCGATAATTTTTTAGGAAAATGTCACCTACGTCTATCGAGACAGATTGGGAATCAACAAGAAACCCGTTATTTTTTTATTTAAGGTCCCATTCCTTACTGGAAGGGTTTCCAACCCATAAGAAATAATGGCTAGGAAGGTTGCAGCAGCAAAAGCCAGTGGAATCCTTACTTTCTCCACCATCCACTGTTTCTTCCTGGAAAAGGCTGAATCAGTGTAGCACACAAGTACCCCAGGGAAAGACCAATTTGATCTTTGAGGCCATAAGGCCAAATTGTATACAATAAATACCTACTGAAGGTTGCTTGTGATAAGTTTATTTAAAGCTCATTTTTAAAATAATTGAATTGATTCTTATAAAGGTGGGAATTGGCACACCTACTTTAAGTGCATTGTGCATAAAGTGATAAGTAAGACCCGAGGATGAGGGCATTACCAGCACAAGGGTACTGGTCAAGGTGACAGCTGAGGTGGTGCTTGCATTCTGGTTATGCCCTCATGGGAGGGCCTTATCAAGGCTAAAGCATCGACTCTTTGTCATTTTGTACTGACAAACATTTCAAAACGAAATGTTCCTAGTTTTTTTTTAAAAAAAAGATCCCTCTAGTGTAGCCGAGTGAATCTTCCCTTTTTAAGGTGCACTCCAAATACACTATGAAACTTCTGGCAGTGCTTTTTTAAGTGTAAGGTAACAACCCAAAGAGTGGCGAGTTTCATAAGTAGATGCCCCACCAAGGTGGAGCCCGAGGGCCATTTTTTACTTTTGAAACTCATCCACTCTGAGGGTGTTACCGAGCATAAGAATGAATGCAAAGCATTGCAACTTTTTTTTTCTTTGTATTTTTTTTGGTCCCTCACCTGCCCTAAGAAAACCTGTTTCATGAACTGCCTGGAGGAGAAACTTCCAACAGGTGGAAAGGTTATTCTCCAGGCCGTCAGGGAACTTCCACAACTGGGAAGTTAACTACCAAGCTCTCATTTTTTTCCTAATTAATTAAAAACATATTTTAAAAATTTTAATGTGCTTTACTTAGGGGAAGGGTCTAGGTTTAGACCCTTCCCCTATAAAAATTTTATTCTTAAAAAACTCACATGATACCCAGCAAGTGCTGTAGCCTAGGGTCAGTTTCCAAATTGACAAAACAATAATTATTTTTTTGAAAAAATTAATTCGTTTTTTAAATTTGAAATTATTGAATTTCCATGATCTATTATGACATTGTCACATGAGTGGTGAAATTATTCAGCATGTAGCCTATGATAACTATGATGAGTTTCAACATGTCAACTTCATATTTTTGACAAAATTTCATTTCACTATTTTGAGGATTATTTAATGACAAAACTGACCTTAGGGTAAGGTATCATGGAAAATTGATCATGGGCATTTCAAAAAAGGAAATATTTCAAAACACCATCATCCTCTTGCACACATGACATATTATGGAATCAAAGCCTTATTAGATCATGGTTCTGGAATGCACAAATCAGTCCTTGAAAAGAATTGAGGACTTTGGCATTGGCACAAGTAGAGGGGATATGGAACAGACAGCAAAAGAAGCACTCAATTCTGAGAGCAGAGCTTCTCAAATGTGTGCTCTGGGCAGGTCCTGTAATGCAGCTTGTGACATGTTCCTCATTGGGTTATGTAGTATGAAGGCTGACAATGCTCATCCTTCTCCTAGGCGGTGGATGGACAACCTCTAACCTCCATGAATCTTGCTACAATTTTCAGCAGTAAAATAGAGTTCAATGCCCAGCCAACCTCCTCATATGCTGTGGATCATGGCTCCAATCCAGATAAAATGTTAGAGATCCAGGCAACAAGTGAGTCTGTAAATAGTGGCAAGAGTGATCTTGAAATACATACATGCTTCTTTGCAATAACATTTGCAGGGCTAGAGCTTGTCGTACTAAATTCTGCAACAGCCTACTGATATGTATGTTGTCTGTATGTAATTACCTATTTGCTGGCATGATCTCCACTCTGTAGTGCTGCTCTGGTCAAGATGCACTGGCTCCTTGTTGCCTAATCTCAGGAGGTGTCTCTGAATGGTCATTTGTCCATGTCCATATTGTGGCTCCTGCCCCAGTCTGTGTTACCAGGCATCTGGTGAGGTGTTCATCTCAGTTGGGCAGATGGAATTCTTCTTGGACCTGGTTCCTGGCTCCATGTGCAGCCATACCTCAGCACCGTGGTAAATTCAACCCAAATGGATCTCAACTGGATAGTGAATGATCTGAACAAGAACCATATGGATCTCAAATAATCTCAAATAATCCTGGGAGGTTATTTGAGATCCATAATCAAGGAGCCATTCTCATGACATTCCTGATGGCATCTTACAATTAGGCTACAAGGAACTCATCCCAAAAGGAAATTCTGATGCTTCAAGCAAAGTAAAGTGCACATCTAGGGTGCTTTCCATATAGGTGAGGACTGCTTGATAGTAGTCCAATATGTAAGAGCTCCAAATTGGAAACAATTGATTCCTAGCTCAGAATTGCAGGGGTTGCCAATAAATCTTAGTTCAGTTATCAGCTCACCTGCATGCTTGCATTGTTGTCACATCAGTTTCCAATGCAGATCATAACTTAAGAAAAGCATGTTGCACACTTTGCATTCCCAGCTCATGTACTGTTATCAATAATCCTGGTAGAAGCACCCTAAAATAGGAATCAAGGAACATTCACTTCCTGCACATTGAAGATTTAGATTTCTTGTAAAAACCTGGGGACCCTGATAAAACCCAAGAACCAAGGATACCTTAATCTGCAAGAAAGCTCCTTGTTAGGACATACACAATATTGGAAGCTAGAAGACAATGCAAGCACACCAAATGGCCTGCCAAACCCAAAGTTCTGAGACCTATCAAAACTCATAACATTTGCGATTGAAAAATACAGCAAACTGGACAAAAACTGAGGCACAAAATTAAGTTATCAAAGTGAAGGTTCAACCAGCAAATCTTGCAATCCAGATTAACTTGCCAAAATAAAACATATCACAACAGTCCCATTATTGGACAATCTATCTGAAGCAACAAACCCAACAGGGATAGATGTGAAACTTTGCCATTCAATCAGGAAAACCCACTAATCTTCAAAACTAAAATATGGTACATAATCTAGTGGCACTATAGAAAACAAGAATAGTATGACAATAGAGCATTATGGCACAATTTGAATCCAGTAGCACAGTTTTCAATCACAGTCGCCAACCTAAGCCAGGAACCCCTTCAGCCAAGAAGATTCACAAGAAAAAAGCAGAAGAAAGTATATGACGAAACCAGAAGGAGTGTGAAGAAATGGACTTTGAAACCTGGTGACACAATTTTCAGAGTCATGATGAAATTATAGCAAGTCTCCTAAGAAACAGGGTTTGCACTTCTGATAGAATCATTCCTTTGCTCCAGGCCTGGCTGATAGGTAAGGCCAATAAGCAAGCTAGGTCCCAGGGACCTCAATGAAGACTAATCAATTCAACCAGCATGGACAAGAGTTCTTGGAGTATGAGTGGTTAAGAATTAGGATTGTGCTTGATTAGTTCTTGGAGCTTGCCTCTGACACTTACTCTGATCTTGATTAACATAAGATCCCACTTGTTTTGCATGCAACTATTGACTAGTGTCCCATTTGTTGCAGTATCAGATTGCCAACCAAGTAGACCGTGTCCTGAGGCATACCAGTAGCCTTATTGGTTCAACAATGATCTTCAATGTCTCACTCACAGTATAGACCATCGGGAGTATTTGCAGGGTGAGACCCAACATATGGATATGGAAAGGACATGTCAAAGAGTCTGAAGGAATGTGGCAAAGAGATGAATTTCATGAAGGCTTTATTTTGTGAGGAAAATGTGGTGAACTTCTGAACAAGAGATTTGAGTCCAGCTGAAATTCACTAGTGGGCAGAGTATCCATCAGACCCGGGCAGAAATTATCCAATTAGTAATACACAGAAAGGTGGATAACAAGGATTCAACTCAAGGTGGCCCCATACTGGCAAAACCTGATGCAAAAGCTTATTCACTCAACCTACAATTTCCAGTAGACTTTGGTAAGGGCCTCATTAGTCATGATTGAAAGTGCCTGTTGCCATGTGTTTGTATCTGTCATGTTCACCACAATAAGATGACACCACAGCACCACGCCAGTCACCTATATTGCTAAGAAGAACTTTGCAACTCTCTACTCTTTTGTTGTAACTAAGTAGGGTTTGAAGTGCTTATGTAACTTTGCAACTCTCTACTCTTTTGTTGTAACTAAGTAGGGTTTGAAGTGCTTATGTAGGTACTGATGACTAGTCTTAAAGCCCCATAAATCATATACATGTATACTACAAGTTCTGACACAAATTGCACCAAAAGTCAAATGTGCACCAGCTTGAGATGCAAATGTCATGAGGGAAATCTACCAGGAATTTCAGCAAGTTTTGCTCACAGTGCAGTTTGTCCTTCCAAATTCATGTCTGGGCCTAAAGGCTGATGAAGCTTGTTGAAGTACTCTGGTCATATCCTTGTTTTGCATATTGTTTCTGTCTGTTGATATATGTCATGAGCAACCAAAAGACTATGAAAGAGCACTAGGCAATGTCAGTTTGGACTTATTACAGAATCTCAGTATGCCCAATTTGGATACATTACACTCATCTATGCCCACTGTGGAGAGTTGGTGAATGTGGTGGACAAGGATCTGAAGTGGTCACTGCCCTACATGATGAAGGTGATAAAACTTGATAGTTTGTGAATGACTCTGGCAAGGTTGTATAACTGCTATCTAATAGTTTTCTGATTGGTATGTGATTACTTTCATATCATGTAGTACATAATTGTAGTTATACCCGTTTTTTAATCCTTTCCACACAGTTTTGATGAGGGTTTTCCACCAAGGTTTGGAAGCTGGAAATTGCTCCATCAACTTGCTAATCACCTTTGTTAATGCTACTGTCAGGTGGATCACCATCAAGCAGCACAATCAGGAGGAAATTGGAAAGATATTGGAGGTGCAATCGCAGCATTTGAAGGAATGCACATTGAAGGACTTGGAAATGGATGTGGATAGAACAAAATTTTTTACCTTTAACTTGAACCAACTAAGCCATTGGCTGAAAACCCAACAAAGGAACAACATATGAATGGAAAGCAGAGCTTTCTTAGATCATGGTGTTGGAATGCAGAAAATGGTCCTCCGGAGTCTTAGCAGCATTGGCATCAGTAACATCAACATAGAGCCCACAGCTGGAAGGAATGGGAGGTTTAGTTATGATGGAGAACAAAGAAACCCCAAACTAGTTGATGGACAACATCTAATTCTCACTTCTCTTGGCACAATTTTCAGTAGCAAAAAATGCATAAATGTTAGCAAAAACCTTAAATTTTATGTGAGAACGTAGTTCTATGTGAGCAAGCTGGTTCCAGCTTTTCTTGTTTAGGGTTTATCCCACTGGACTGGTTATAAAAGCTTTATCATTCATGGGAAATTCAGTTTGCAATGAAAGAATCCGGCCACATGAAAGGATTTTTTCAATCTCAACTTCCCACGTGTATGTTTGGATCACATGATTGACAAACACTTTTGAGCATTCAAAAGGTCAAGGTGGACAACAGTTGCCAAGTAGCAATACCAACAGATGTTAGTCAATTGAAAGCATGTTGGATAATTTGCATTACTAGGCACAAAATTCAATCAATCAAGATTAATCAAGAAATCGCCTATCAAGGGGATGCAAAGATTAAGAGTTGAAAGCTAGGTTTACTTCTATACCTTTTGAAACAACTTATCAAATGATGTCCCTTCTTCATTGCATATTAAATAAAGTTTTTCAAACTTGGAAGTTGGAATAGGGACTAACATATTTTGATGAAAAATTAGTAGCGACTTATGAAGAATGTATTTAGTATTAGTTTGGGCAATGGTTACATTCCATTAATACTTGTTTGCTATGATATTCACTATGATAATCATGTGCTACTCTATTCACTTTGAAGAATGATCCCTAACTCATGAAGTGGTTCATGAAATCTCATTGATTTCAAAAACAAGTTCGAAAATGAACTTTTCTTCTTTAAAAATAGTGAAATGATGCCACAAATATGCAAATACCATGAACATACGAAATATGGATATGCACAAAGACTATTTTTAAAACAACCCCAATCACACATGAAACATGAACTTGGACAAGGACACAAGGATGTAATGATATTAATTCATTTGTCACACGACTCACGGAGGAGACAAGTATGTTATAATTGAAGATAATTAGTTGTGGTAGAATGTTATTTATACCTATTTGGTGATCTAGGTTCCCTTCAGCCCATTGTCCAAAGAATCTTTCCAAGCAACTACATGAATATGGACATGATGGATGAATTTTTTGATGGATCTAAAAATGAACAATGGATGAATTGCATCCATCAACAATAGTTAAGTTATATTACCTATTGTATGAAATTATGTACAATTATTTTAAACCATTGTAAGCCATTTTAAAATGTTCAATCACTGATTTTAAGGTCAATGGATTTCATCCATGATATGACCTCCCCTTCTAATGACATTCTTTCAAAGCCGCATGGTTGTCTATTTATCACAAAGGGAATCTACATCTTTTTTGAATGCATTTGTTCAATATGATGAATGGATCAAAATTGTTATTGCCTTTTTTTTTTAAGATTATGTTATTTTGGTAGGTTATTAATGCAACCAAACTTGATCTTTAATCTTGAAGTATGATTGTGATTTATGATGTTAAATAGCATTTTTCTTGTATTGTAATTATGGTTCTCAAAGACAAGAAACAACACGGGTCCAAGCAGTTACCAACCATGATGTTCAATCTATATCCTAGGATGTTGAAATATTAAGGTTAAGTACAAAATAGTTGGTCACTTTCAAAAAACTTTGAAGGTTAAAATCTTTAAAAGTTCTATAAAATCTCATATTGGCATTGTTTAGGCTATGTTGTTGGAACACACATACTTGTATCAGCTATTGGATAACCATTTAAGGGATGTTATGTTATTAACCAGCCCCATTTCATAACAATATGTTGAAATTTCATTATCTTCACATTGGCAATGTAACAATTGATGGCTCTTGCTTATGGTTCTCATGGTGTGCAACTAATCAACAAAGAGGATAATCATGTGAGTGAATTTTTTTTCATTATATTTAACCATATATGATGCACCAATTGATTCTCAAGTTCAATCAAATGTGACTTGGTGAATGGCCACTTTCTTTCAATCTACTAATTATATTTCAATTTATGTTTGTTTTAATACAAGAATTTTTGTTGTAGGATTTCTTATCTAGGAGCAAATTTGTTGAAAATTCTTATATCTCCAATCTATGAGTTACAAATTTTGTTCTTTTAACCTTGAGGCACATTGTTTGAAAAATTTTATTAAAAATTTGATGAGGAAGTTTTTGTCTTGTTTTTATTTTGAGATCAAAACTTAAATATCTAGATTCTGATTTCTATTTTAATTTCATCTTTAGTTGTTCTAAAAAATCCTCAAGTCATTAACTTTAAGAACATATCATTTATGAAAATGCAAAGGAACTTGTTTGAATATTTCCTTTTCCATTTTAACATAAAAGTAGTCCACTAATAAGATCTCATGATAACTCCATCAATTTGATAGAAGAAAAAGAGCACGAAAAAGGATCAAACATGCAGGTAATGTTTTGAATAATCCAAATTGGTTCTAAAGAACTTGATTAGTTTTAGTTTGATCCTTTTCTAGGAATATTTTTTGCACTTTATGTAGGATTTATGTAGGAATATGATAACACATTTTTTTCCTTTGGAGGAAGAGGAGACAAAAAATCAAAGTTAATGGTTTATATAAGAAGTTGAATTCCGAAACACACAAAATCAAAACACAATAATGTTATCTACAAAGTCCACTAACATGGGACCAAAACCTCTAGTTTGGCCAAAATAGGGAATGAGATGCCACAAAATTAAAAAACATATACATTCTTGTAAAATGAAATGTGAAAGTGATTTTAAAATTACTACTAATGGTGAAAGTAGTTTCATCTTTTTCACATGCATGACCATTATTCTTATGCTAAATATTCAATAGCTATTGTGCATTTATTAATATTATGTGTTGAAATTGAGGGTTTGGTCCTCTATTAAGGGTATTTTAAAGATAGTTCATTACTAGGCATGAGAGAATATATGGAGGCCCAATTAATGTAAGCTAGTGAAATATGCCCTAACTTTGTGGATTTCTTTAATGGGTGGAGCAAAAATCTTAAAAAATAAGGTGAAGACATGGTAAAATAAACAAAAAAAAAGGTAGCATATCAAAATCCAGTTTTACAATGAAACAATTTTTGACATAAACATAATAAAATAGATTCAAAATCTTTAAATTAAGTTTCATGATGAAACAATTGTTCCCTTAATTGGGTTTATGGTAAATTGAATACAAAAATTGAAAGGCTTTAGTATATTAAAAGTAAGTGACAAATATGTTCAAAACTAATTGGTCAATATAATGTTCAAACCTAATTTTACTTAAGAAAACTTAATGAAATAAATATGTACTAAGATCAAATATAAAGATCATTGTATATTTCAAAGGTGTCTTCAAATAAACATTTTAATTCATTTTTTTATTAAAACATATTTCACATATAATTCACACATATTGAGACAAAAGTTCACATTGCAAAAAATAAATTTCACAAAGTTACTTGCATTTAGAAAAGATTGGTTACAAGGTAAGGTGACTCATTTTTTTGTGTCATAATGCAATTTTTTGCAACTTGTGTTATGCATTTACATGCTATTAACATGCCATTAAATCAATAATATGCCAAATTTGTGATTAGATTTAGATTTTCAAATTGAGTAAGAAGGTCCATCTAAATTAAAAATAATAACATATATGCAACAAATATAAAGTAATGAACTATTAAAGTTGAAAGATATGGATTGGCTTTCTATCCATGCCTCTTTATACATGCATTTTTGTGTATGGTTTTTATTTGGGATATCTTATAAGAATTCAATATATGATATATTAAATAAATAAAAACATAGATACAAAAGATTTGCTAGAAAAACCTTAACCTAAAAAAGTTATGAACTTTTGAATGGCTTAAAATGGGCCATATTTTCATAAGTCCATAGCATAATCATTTTTTGGTGAATTTTTCAAAACAATTCTCTTAACATGTATGTTAAAATTTTGTTTAAAATAGCTTCTCTTCATATGGAATTTTTTAATTCATTAACCACCATGTAATTCACCACTTAACCAATGACATCACAATATACTATCATTTTAATGCTACCATATAGACCTTTAGAGCGTGTTGTATCTAATGAGAATGAGCCACCTTAGCTTGTAGCCACCTAAAAACCTTTTGAAAACTTACTATACCAATGTAAAGTCTTAAAACAATTGTAAATTGGTATCATATCTTTGATCATTAAATTAAAAACATCCAATGTACAACAGTTTTTATTATGGGATTTTTTAATAATAATTTATGTATTTACTTTCAAGAATTTGGGGGGGGGACTACTAGGGTAATACAATTGTTTAATTGATCTTACACCTAACATTAATAACGGGGATCCATTGAGCTAATAAATACATAGATGAATGTGTTATAAATCTCATGAAACCTATGCATTTAGTGACCAAAACAAATCTTCGTTTCACCAAATATTTTTCAATATTCAAGGCATTGAACTTTTACGGTGTCTAAAAACTTCCAACACATAATTTATGTGATGACAAATGATTCGCATGTGTTGAAATGATTAAATTTATGGTACAAAGTTTGTGAAAAAGACCACTATGGAACATGTAAAAGCTAACCAGTTCTATGTTTTCATGGTAGATGAATTTATTGACATTTTTTTGACCACAAACATGATTATTTACTTGTTAGTTTTTAAACATGGATGACCTACAACCTCATATCATCTAACTTTTATTCCAACACTTGAAGTCACTATAACTGACGCACTCCCAACTCTTTAAAAGGCTCAAATGTGAATCCAAGTAGAAAGCAGCGGAAAAGGAAGAATCGGAGCACGCTCCCTAACTCACAACACTTTGAGGGGTAGAGGGGCGTGTTGGAGCTCCGGGATGGACTAGGAAGAGTTGACAAGCTTTAGTCACTCACACGGGCCTGCACACAACCCACACAAAGTGGTTAGTGCAAAGTTGGAGCACCCTTGGTGCTAGGACGAGCCACGGGCAACACGGACACA
>Ga0116231_10008181_pt1 | contig 18495 bp, 9 predicted proteins | sample S1TSphgellanicum_2_FD_89695 | JGI IMG/M metagenome (GOLD analysis project Ga0116231, IMG submission 89695) | Host-associated microbial communities from peat moss isolated from Minnesota, USA - S1T2_Fd - Sphagnum magellanicum MG | ecosystem: Host-associated > Plants > Peat moss > Unclassified...
CCACCTGCTGGAACAATGCCGCGCCCAATGCGACCGCCTCATCGTCGGCCTGAACGCCGACGCCTCCGTCACCCGCCTGAAAGGCCCCACCCGCCCCCTCCAGCCCGAAGCCGCCCGCGCCGCCGTCCTCGCCAGTAACGTCAGCGTGGACCTGGTCTGCATCTTCGAGGAAGACACCCCCTTAAACGCCCTCACCCTCATCAGACCCGACCTCCTCATCAAAGGCGCCGACTACACCCCCGAAACCGTCGTCGGCGCCAAAGAAGTCGAATCCTGGGGCGGCCGCGTCGCCCTCGCCAACCTCCTCCCCGGCCACTCCACCACCGCCACGGTAGCCAGGCTACGTTCGTAGGGCGGGATTCGCCCTTGCGCACGCCGCCACCACCCGCTCAAAAGCCGGGGGAATCAAAAGTTTTTTGCGGAGCTTTTTTTCAAAAAAGCGACCTCTTCCTACCCCAAAAACCCCGCCAGCTCCTCATTAAACTTCTCCGGCTCCTCGATCATCAGCGCATGCCCGCTCTTCTCGAAAAACACCAGCTTCGACCCCGCGATCTGTTCCTTCATATACTCCCCATGCCCTCGGCTATATAACTGCCCGTCACCCGAAAACAGCAGCAGCGTCGGCACGCTGATCTTCCCCAGCACATCGCGATAATCAGCCGCCGCCATCGCGATCCACATATTGATCATCACATGCGGCACATTATCCCTGGCCTGCGAAAACGCCCAGTCTATATCGACCTTCTTCGCCGTCCCGGCCTTATTGAACATCCCCGGCACGAACGCGGCGCAGGCGTCATTCCAATCATTGGTCATCATCGTCAGGAACGCCAGGTTCTCGGCATGATAGAAATTCTCGTACAACCCCAGCTTCCACTCATCATCGCAAAGCAGTTTCGGTGTCATATCGATCACGCAAAATTTCGAAATCCCCGCGCAGCCGAACTGCCGCACATAATCCAGCATGATGCTGGTCCCCATCGACCACCCCGCCAGAGCCACATCCTCCAGCCCCAAAATCTCGATCAACTGCCGCAAATCCCGCGCATACCGCCCCAGAGTCAGACCGCGCTCGGTCCGATCCGACCGGTCCGATTCCCCATGGCCCCTCAGATCATAGCTGATCACCATATATTTTCGCGCCAGATACGGAATATTCTTGTCAAAGAAATGCCGGTTGGCGTCCCAGCCATGCATGAGGACCAGCGGTTTTCCGTCTCCCACCACGTCATAGGAAATAACAGCGCCGTCATCGGTTACAAATCTCATGGCAGGTCCCCCGTTGGCGCGCCGTCACCCGGCGCGCCACGCACGCTTCTACGCCGTCCAGCCGCACCGCGGCAGCCTCGGAAACTACCTAGCCGCCGTCGCGGGGTGCTCGTCCGCAACCCCACCTCTCTGACAAGATGTTCTTTTTTTGCAAAAAAAGAACCAAAAAAACTCCTAATTTCCCCCGGCCTTTGAGCGGCCAAACTGTGGCCACTCATAGGCCGGATAAAACAAAAGTTTTTTGGTTACTTTTTTTCAAAAAAGTAACTGCTTTCTACCCGCCACAACCTCATCCGCCAAACTCCAACCCAGCCCTCAATTCACGCCTATACCAAACCCGCCGACCTGCTATTGAACGGCGATGAAACAGGCACAAAAACCCGGCAAACTGATGCCGTTGGAAGGCTTGCGCGGCGTCGCCGCCGTCATCGTGATGCTGGGCCATATGGTGCGCGGCCTGGTGCCGCCTGGCCCGGGCGACTGGGATCGGGTGCACCAGTTCCACCGATGGCTGCTCAATGGCGGCGCCTCCGTCACCCTGTTCTTCGTCCTCTCCGGCCTGATTCTCAGCCTGCCCTTCGCCAAAGACCGCAGCCGGCTGCGGGTTCTGATGGCGTTGCTGAAGCGCTGGCCGAGACTGGCGGCGCTGACCACGATCGCCTGCCTGTTCTCCTGGGGCATGATTGTGTTGAGCCAGGACAACTATGAACAAGCCGCTGCCGTAACGAACAATAAATGGATGGCGAGCCACTTCAACGCGCCATTAAAAAGCCAGGACATTTCCTGGATGGCGGCGCTGCGCGAAGGACTTTTTAATGTCTTTGTTTCCGGCAGTTCGACCTTCGACTCCCCGCTTTGGACGATGCGGATCGAGCTGTTCGGCAGCTTCGTGGTTTTCCTGATGGCGCCGGTCTTGTTTGGGCTAAGGAGCTGGCCGCTGCGGCTCGCCATCATCAGCACGGTCATGGCCGCGGCGGGCACGGCGTTTCCGTTGACCTATGTTTCCGATTTCCTGGTGGGCAGCATTTTGGCGATGCTGTTCAGCGAGCATAAAATGCTAGGCTTTTCCAACTGGGCGGCGGCTGGCATCGGACTCGCCGGTGTCTATCTATTCTGCTTTAGCGCCGCCGAAAACCATATGATCCACGCGCCGATCAAAGCCATGCTGCCCGCCGGCGAAACCGCGCATTTCGTATGGGATGTCAGCGCCGCCCTGATCATCATGGTGCTCCTCGGCAACCCGTTCCTGTGCCGCGTCTTTTCGAAAACCTGGGCGAAATGGCTGGGGCTGTTGTCGTTTCCGATCTACCTGCTGCATGTGCCGATCATGCTCTCCGCCGGCGCCGTCAGCATCATGAACGCGGTTGGTCCGTTCGGCACCACCGGCGCCGTATGGCTGGCGGCGGCGGTCACTCTGGCATTGACCTTGCTCTGCGCGCTGCCGCTGGCCTGGGTGGACAAGGCCTGGACCAGCCTGCTGGGCCGCGCGGCGGCGCTGTTGATGAAGCGCCGAACGGCAAGCGCCTAGGGTGGTGTACTCTTCCGCACCCCACCCCCAACGCCCAAAAATTCATCATTTCACCTGATGACTTAACAAACCCTTAATACGACAGCCCCCCTGCCAATTGTGCCACGTGGCACAAACGTCAGCATTCCTAACCAATCTAACCTCGCGTCAAAAATACCAACATCACCCCAGCCTATCCGCCCCTTCCGGCGGCGGCGTCTGCGCCACGTTCATCACCAGCGCCAGCAGCCCGTAATACCCGCACAAACACGTCAGATCGATCACCCCATCCTCGCCAAATTTCTGCACCGCCCGCCCATAGGTCACATCGCTCACCCGCCGCTTGGCCAGAATCTCAAACACAAAATCCCAAACCACCTGCTCATCCCCGGCCAATCCTTCCGGCCTTCGCCCCTCCGCCACCGCCTCGATCACCGCCGCCGCCAGCCCGGCCTTCAGCGCGATCGGCTTATGAATCCCCCACTCCGTCTCCTCCCGGTACTCCGCCGCCACCATCAAAATCGCCAGTTCCCGAAGCCGAGCGGAAAGCCCGCTCCCATACCGCAAATATTCTCCCAGTTTCTCCACCCGCCCCATCAAATCCGGGCTGCGCAGCAGCGGCACGAACGGCCCTTCGAACCGTCCCCGCGGCCCGTCGATAATCGCCGCCTTCGCCGCCGCCTGCGCGGCACTCAGCTCCGCATCCGCCAACGGCGGCATTCTGTCCCTCATTTCCCGCGCCCCTTCATCGTTTTTTTCATGGTTTCCTCCGCCAGCATCGCCTCCACCGCATCAGACCGCGCCACCACCCGGTCTTTCACGAACGCCTCGTGATTCGCCTCGATCGTCGCCAGATCATAGAGATAATTCACCATAATCCCAAAACTCTCCGCCATCCCGCGCGCCGTCGGGTTCCCCAGCCAGTTGATCCGCTCCAGCCTGGCCCCATTCCCCAAATGAAATTTCGCCACCGGGTCTCGCCCTTCGCCCGTCAAATACCGCGCGCATAATTTCAGCACCGGCGCCTGTACCGCGGCGGAAACCGAGTCATCCAGCCACCATTCCGGCGCCGCAAAAACCCGCTTCTCCTCCTCCCCCAGCCGCTCCGCCGCCCAAGCGCGAAAACCCGGCACCGGCGACAACGTCGAAAAAATTTTCACGCCCGGCAGTTCGGCGCTGAGTTCCTCCACCACCTGCTTGATCAAAAAATTCCCGAAGGAAATGCCCCGCAGCCCCTCCTGACAATTCGAAATCGAATAGAAAATCGCCGTATCCGCGGCATTGGCCTGCCGCCGCTCCTCCGCCTCATCCACCCCACGCGCCAGCAAAGTCTGCACCGAGCCCGCCAGCCCCTTCACCAGCGCCACCTCCACAAAAATCAGCGGCTCCTGCGGCAGCGCCGGATGAAAAAACCCAAAACACCGCCGATCCGCCGCCAGCCGCCGCCGCAAATCATCCCAGCCCGCGATCTCGTGCACCGCCTCATAGGCGATCAATTTCTCCAGCACCGCCGCCGGCGTCTGCCAGTCGATCCGCCGCAATTCCAAAAACCCGCGATTGAACCAGGACGCAAACAAATGCCGCAAATCCGTATCCAGCGGCTTCAAATCCTTGTGCTCAAGAATCTCCCGCCGCATCGCCACCAGCATCGCCGTCCCGCCGGCCGAAAAATTCATCCGCCGCAAAAGCTCCTGCCGCGGCGGCTCCGCCGCTTCCGCCAGCCTTGCCGCCGTCACCGCCCCCGGCGCCTCCAGATAAGCTTTGGCCGCCGCCGCCAGCGCCTCCTCGTCAGGCTCGAAATGCGCGGCCAAAAACCGGTAAAACTCCAGCCGTTCGGCCCCCGAAAGTCCCGCAATCACCGCCTGCAGCTCCCGCGCCACCGCCGCCCCCGAGGCCTCCCCCCGCCCGGAAATCAGCGCCTTCGCCAGCATTTTTGCCCGCTCCACCGGCGAAAAATTCGTCCCCGGCAGCGCCACAAACCCCCGCCCCCGGTCCGCCACCGAGGACCAGAACCGGTTCACCCCCAGCCGGTCCATCCAGGACTTTCCAAAAGCCGGTTTTGGCACGTTCATCCTCACCTCATCTGCACATCTTCACTCGCCGCCGCGTCATTCTTGTCGATAACCACGATATGCGCAAAGCCCGGCCCGTCCGGCTGCCAGTCAAAACTCTCCCCCACCGGCGCCGCCGGCAGCATCTCGCCGTTCACCACCCACCGGTAGGGCGGCGCGCCGCCGCTGGCCTCCAGCGAAACCGGCGCATCCTGCCCCGAAACCTGCAAAATCGCCCCATCCGGCGGAAACAAAATTTTTGGCCCCGCCACGGCATCCGGCCGCGGCGCCCCAAACACTTTTAACCCCGCCGCCCGAAAATCCGGCGCCGGCGGCGGCGCGGCGGTATCCGGGGGCAAAAACCCAAAAATCCGGAACATCACCGGCGCCGCCGCCGCCCGCCCGAAAATCCCGGGGCACGGCGTGCCATCCACCCGCCCCACCCACACCACCACCGTGTAATCCGGCGAAAACCCCGCCGCCCACGCATCCCGAAAGCCATAGGACGTGCCGGTCTTGAACGCGATTTTTCGGTTCCCCGCCGCGACCCCATCCGGCAGCGGCGAGCAACGCAGAATCTCCCCAATTTCCGCCGCCGCCGCCGCCGTCATGACCGCCACTTGCCGGCCGGCGTCGCCGGGCAGCACGGTCACCGGCGCCACCTCCCCGCCATCCGCCAGCCCCACATACAGCATCGCCAAATCCTGCATGGAAATCCCCACGCCCCCCAGCGCCACCGCCAAACTCGCCTGCGCCTGGCCCGGCAGCGCCAGCTTCACGCCCGCCTGCCGCAGCGCCGCCACAAACCGCCGCGCCCCCACCGCCCGCAACAATTCCAGCGCCGGCAAATTGCGCGATTCCTGCAAAGCCTCCGCCGCCGTCACCATCCCCTCAAACCCGCCATCAAAATCCCGCGGCGCATACCCGCCGAAATCCGCCGCCGAATCCCGCAGCATCGTATCCGGCACGATCAACGAATCATCCAGCGCCATCCCATAAATAAACGGTTTTAATGCCGACCCCGGAGAGCGTTCCGCCCGCACCATGTCCACCATGCCCCCCGGCCCGAAATAATTTCTGCCCCCCACATAGGCCAGCACGCGCCGTGTCTGGTTATCCACAACCAGCGCCGCCATGCTCTCGCGCGGATCGGAAAATGCCGCGTCGCGGCCGAGGGAGTCCACAATTTCGCCTTGCAGCCGCGCATCCAGCGTCGTCCTCACCACGCCCTCAAAACCCTCGCCGCGCAGCCGCTCCGCCAGATGCGGCGCCAGCGCCGGCAATGCGTGCCGCACAAAATTCGGCATATCCGCCGCAGCAAAATCCGGATGTCCGCCTGTCCGCGCCAACACCTTGCGCGCCGCCGCCGCCGCGGCCGCCGGAAACCGGTCCGGCCGCAGCCTTTCCGGACTGCGCGGCAGCGCCACCAAAACCGCCGCCCGCGCATCCGTCAGCTCATCCGGCTCCTCCTGAAAATAAATCAGCGACGCCGCCCGCACCCCCTCGATATTCCCGCCATACGGCGCCAGCGTCAAATACATATCCAGAATCTGCGCCTTCGAAAAATGCGCCGTCAACTGCACCGCCCGCGCCATATCCAAAAACTTTCCCGCCACATCATGCCGGTGCGGCGTCAACAGCCGCGCCACCTGCATCGTCAACGTGGACCCGCCCGACACCACGCGCCCATGCGTAAAAACCTGCCAAACCGCCCGCCCCATCGCCAACGGATCCACCCCCGGATCCCACCAGAACCTCTTATCCTCAGCCGCCACCAGCATGTCTATGTAATTGGCACTAACATCCCCCGGCGGCAGCCGATAATACCCATCCGGCGACGTCAACACATCCAGCACCGTCCCATCCCGCGCCTCGACGGCCAGCGAGAGCGCGCGATAACGCGACAGATCAAGCGGAAACGCACGGTCGGCAGCAAAGGCAAGCAAAGCAAAAAGTAAGCAAGCAAGAAGCGCTTTTTGAAAAAAGCGCGCAAAAACTTTTGGCCCTGGGGGCGTTTTCGCCGGAAGTGCCATTAATCGCCTCCAGCGGAGGCTATTAATGGCACTTCCGGCGAAAACGCCCCCAGGGCCAAAAGTTTTTTGGTTCTTTTTTTCAAAAAAGAACTTCTTTCTTCTACCTTGCGCTGTCGCTCGTATGCCCCGCTGACGTGCGCCCCATCACCGCCGGCCGGTACATATCCGTCACCACCGCCTCCGGCAGCGTGAAGCTGCCTTGTGTCACCACGCGCACGATGTACGCGAGCTGGAACTGCGAATCCGTCAAATGCGGCTTGCTGTCATCAACTTCGTTATCCTGGCTGTTCGGCCAGTTACTGCCCAGGTCGAACGCCGCCACGAACCGATCATCCCGCGCCTCGATGGTGCGCGCCTGCGTCAGCGGCCCCAGGAAACCGTAATCGGAGCTGTCATCGGTAATCGGCGCCTCGATCTCCCAGCCCGCCGGCAGCATGTCCACCACCACGCTGCGGTGGTCATCCTCGTCATCCGCGCTGCCGCTGAGCGAGACGATGAACCGGTCATTCTGTTTCAGCGTGGTGGGATCAAGCGTTTTGCCATCCAAAGTGTAGTAGTCCTTAGAGATCGAATAACCCTGGTCGATTTCCGGCAGCCCCGCGGCCGGCGAGCCGGTGACGGTGAATGTGCGCCAAAGGTCCTGCCCGCTGCTGTTCTTCACGTCGTATTTGGCCGTGATCCGCGCCGGCGTCACGTTCAGCGCCACCGGCATCGCCACATTCTTCTCCAGCTTCCCGTTCACCGTCAGCGTCACCGGCGCCGCGTTCCTGTTCAACTCATACGCCGCCGCCAACAGCCAGGCCTTGTCCTGCGTATCGAGTTCATTGGCGGTCACGTTCAGGCCGTTGAACATCGTCATCAGCCGCCCCACCAGCGCGCCATTGTTTTCATCCGCCGCGATCCGCACCATCCCCGCCAGATCCCGCGGCTCGGAATAATACGCATCGTCGAACCACCAGACCGGATAGTCGCTCACCCCCACATTCGCGACCGCCATTTGCATGGCACTGTCGGCACGCCCCTTATCCCCCATCAGCGCCATCGCGCCGCTCATTTGCGCCAAGGATAGAGGCTCGGCAAGCGAATTTTCGTCCGGCCCGTTGCCGCCGGTGCTCGCCTGCCAGTACCAGCGATTCATCGCATTCCCGGCGCCGTCATTGTCGTTCACGAACGTCGCCGCGTCATGATAGCGCCGCAGCAGCCCGATATCCGCCTGGCCGTTCTGCGCCAGAATATATTCGGCATACGCCATCGTCGCCATCGGCGCCTCGTCGTAATAATCATCGTTCGGGTTCGCGGCCCCGGTATCAATCTTCGAGACGATCGCGGCAAGATTATCAAACCCGCGCGACAGCGCCTCGTCCGGCACGTCGTACCCCAGCGCCTTGGCGTGGAGCAGCAAATCCATCACATACACGTTCAGCCAGTTGGAGGCTTCGCCGTCGCCCACCACCCACAAGCCGAATTCGCCCGAGGAATCCTGCCGGTCCAAAATCGTATCAATCGCATCCTGCACACGCTGTTTCACATCCGCATCGGTATCCGGCGCGCCGTCCTGGCCATGCGCCGCATCCCCCAAAAGTGCCGCGTGCGAATAGTACAGCAGCGGAAACGCGGTGGAGGATAATTGCTCGGTGCACCCAAAAGGATAAAGCCAAAGCGATTGCAGCAGGCTGGGCACGTCGATGCCCTGATAGCCGGCATACCCGATGCTCGCCACAACGCTGCCCGGCGCGAAATTGCCGAGCACTTTCGGGTCGGGCGAAAAATCGCTCCCGTTGCTCTGCAGCGCCACATTCTGCAATGTGACCGGATAATGCGGCGCCCGCACCGCCACGTCGAAAGTCCGGTCCACCTTATAGCCGCCGGGCCCGGTCAGTTTCGCGTCGAGATGCGCGATTCCAACTTCATTGGCGATGATTTTCGCGGCATCCTGGATGCGCTGCCCCACGGCCAGACGATAATCCTTCACCAACAGCGCGTTAGCCGCACCCGTGCCGTGCAGCGCCAGATGGTACATCCCCGCCACGCCATCCGTATTGTGCAGCGAAACCGCCAGCAGCGCGCTATCGCCCGGCGCCAAAAACCGCGGCACCGCGACATCTTCGATCACCGGATCGCGCACGATCATCGTCGCCTCCGCGCTGCCCACCTGCGCGGCGTCATACGCCACCGCCATCAGCCGCAATTGCCCCTCAAAATCCGGCACGCTGACAGGGATTTTCACGATTCCATCCGCCCCCACCGTCACCGGGCCGGAGAACAGCGCCACCACCTTCGTGCTCTCCACCGCCAGCCCCGGCCCGCCCAGCGCGCCGGAATCACCGCCCTCATGCACCGCCCCCGCATCCGCGGAGCCATCCAGCAAATCGCCATATTGGTCCCGAATGTCTAACCCCAGACTCAATTTGCCGAACAAAAACCCAATTGGGTCCGGCGTGGCGTATTTTGTTAGTTGCAGCACACCCTCATCCACCGCCGCCAGCGTCACCACCGGCGCATCGCCCTTCGCAAACCCGCTCAATTTCACGGGCACCATCACCACCTGCCGCGGCGTCACTTTGGCCGGCGCGTCAATCGCCACCCCCAGCGTATGCGCCGACGCATCGATGCCGATATACGCCACCCCCAGCGCCCGCACTGGCGCCGTCGGCCCGCTTTGCGCCAGCGGCCGCGCCATGGTCACGATCACATAGGCGCCGGCCCCCCACTGCCCGTCCGCGGTCACGTCAAACGTCGCCCCGTCCTTCGGCACGTTCACAATTTCCGTGGAAAACACGCGATCATTCCCAATCACGATCTGCGCCGGCCCGCCGAACGGCCCTTTCACATGCACCTTCGTCGTCTCCCCCACTTTCAGCACCGGCTTTTCCACCGAAACCTGCGCCTTATCCGGCGTGCTCACGGACCCGCCGGTGGTATCCCACCCGATATTGAACCGCACGCTCGTCGCCGCCCCGCTCGCATCGTCGGACACGATCAGCCGGTACGTCCCCCAGTCATATTCCCCCAGCCCCGGCACGGTGAATGAAGCGGGTTTTTCCGCCGTCACATCCAGCCGGCCGGAGGAGATTTGCGTGTCCCTGGTGGTATAATGAAACGTCCAGTTAGAGCCGCTATCATCGAACCAGTCAAAAATCTGGTCCTCCCGCACCAGCGTCCAGGTCAGCCCGGTTTTGGCCACCGCCGCCCCATCCGCGCCAAACGCCGCCACGTCGAATTTCGCCGGCGGGCCATCCGCCACCTGCCCATCCGCGAAGAGCGGTTTTATGCCGATCAAAAGATTCTGGGCCCGTATGGGAATTTCCGTTTCGTCGCTCACATACCGCCCGCTCGGCTCGAACAGCCCGGCGGTGAGAATCGCCTTCAGCGGCACGGAGGTCTGCGGCAGATCCGGCAGCGGCGCCACCAGGCTCAAATCCCCCTTGTCATCCGCGTCGTCCAGTGTCAGGGACTGGTCGATATCATCCACCTTGTCATCCACCAGCCCAAAACTATAGCCGGAAAGCCCGGCGATCGGCGCATAATCCCGCACCACGCGAAGATCCCCCTGCGCGTGCAGCCCGGCCGCCGGCGCGCCGTACAAAAACGCCCCCGTCACATCCGCCGTGATATTTTCCGTGGGCGTTACATATTTTTCAGCGGTGGAGAGCGAAACCTTCAATTCCTGCGGCACGAAATCTTCCACGTCCACCTGCGCGCGCCCCACCGGCGCCGCCGTCGGGTCCACATAGGCCTCAAAGCTCCACATCCCGCGCGCGGCACTCTTGCTCAGCGTCACCGGCACATAGAAACCACCCTCCGCATCCGGCGCCGCCACCACGAAGCGGTCCACCACCCCATCCGGCCGCCGCACCAAAATTTTGATTTTTTGGCCCAGCACCGCATTGCCCACCCGGTCGCGCAGCAGCGCCATCAGCCGCACCGTCTCCCCCGGCCGGTAGATGCCGCGCTCGGTATATTCAAACACCTGAAAATCCCGCGGCGGCTGCCGCCCGGAAACACCGCGGTCCGAAAGATCGAAGGCCGGCTGTGTGAGATCCTGAAACGCGAAGCTGCCGCCATCGCCATAGGCCAGCAGCGTATCCGCCGCATTGGCGCGCGTGCCGGCCAGCAACGCGGCCGGAAACACCGCCTGGCCCGAAGAGTCCGTCTGCTGCTCGCCCAGCGTATCCAGCCCCTGTGAAATCAGCCGCAATTTCACGCCCGGCACCGGCTGCGCGCTGGCCAGGGAGCGCGCGAACACATGCAGCCCGTCATCGCCGCGCATCGATGTCAGCGCGAGATCCGTCGCCACCACCCAGTGCACCGCGGCGGTTTCGTCATACGGGTCGCCCGGCAAATTCATCAGGTCTTCGGCCGAGCCATTGAAAACCGCATCCGGCAGCGGCGACGCCGCATTCTCCGCGACAACCAGATAAAGCCCGTTGCGCCCCGGCGGCACGATGCTGGCGATGGGAAACGCGGTCGAAACGGTGCGGTTATGGTCCGCGGGCACATCCATCGTGCCGGTCCACACATCGCTCACATTATTTTGCAGCAGGCCGTTGAGCTGCTCCAAATCCATCGTCTGCGCGCCCAGGTTCAGCCCGCTCAATTGCAACGGCAGCAGCTTGTCGCTCATCCGCAGCACGTGCACCCGCACTTTGGTCACGTTCACGGTCTGGGTCGCCAGGCCATTCGTGGTGTTGCGCGACAGGATGTAGCCGTCGCCGGCGATCGCCACCAGCGGCGCCGCGTCCGCCAGCTTCACATCCATCGTCTGCGCCGCGGCCAGTCTGTCGCCGGAGGCCGCCGGCAGCCCGGCGCGGATGGTGAGCGAATAATCCGTCGCCGCATCCAGGCCGGAGACGCACAAATCCGTCCCCGTCACCGTAATCGCCGGGTTCAGCGAAGGCGAAAACGCCAGATAATCCCCGTAATGCGCCGCCGGGTCGGTCTTCAAATTCTGCGAGAAGCGCAAACACACGCTCGGGCTGGACGTGCTGGTGTCCACGATCACATGCCGGAACGTGAACAGCGTCGCCTCATCCCCGCGCGCGCCGGCCGCGAAGGCCATCGCCAGCCAAAACCCCCACAGCACGCGAAACAAAATCTGGCGCATGGAACCCAACCCAAAAGGTCTATTTTTTGGTGAAATAACAAAAGCATAGTATGAGATTTGCCGGAAACAGAAAAGCCCCAGCACCTCCGGAGCCAGAATAATGCCGCCATCCGCCACGCATGAGGTTTTCAATCAGCCGCCGGACCTCGCCGGTTTCAACGCCTTTGAGACGGACGCGGCTTTGCGCGAAGCGGTGCGGATTTTTGGCGCGGACTGGGCAGCGCCAAAACTGCAAAAGCTCGGCGCGCTCATCGGCTCCGCCCGCATGACGCAATTGGCGCGGGACGCCAACCGCCACACGCCGGAACTGCGCACGCATGACCGCAACGGCCACCGCATCGACATGATCGACTACCACCCCGCCTGGCACGAGCTGATGACCGAAATCCGCGCCCACGAATCCATCTCCCTCGGCTGGATTTCCACAAAACCCGGCGCCCAGGTGGCCCGCGCCGCTTTGTCCTTTCTGTGGGGCCAGGGGGAGCCCGGCGTGTGCTGCCCCGCCACCATGACGTTCGCCTCCATCGGCGCGCTAAAACACCAGCCGGAATTGCTGGACAAATTCCGTGAAAAAATCCTCTCCACCACCTACGATCCCCGCCCCCTGCCGCCGGCGTTAAAAAAATCTCTCTCCGTCGGCATGGCGATGACCGAAAAACAGGCCGGCTCGGACCTGCGGCAAACCCAGACCGCCGCCGAAAAAACCGGCAACGGCAAATTTTCGCTCACCGGCCATAAATGGTTTTTCTCGGTCCCTGTATCGGACCTGTTTCTCACGCTGGCGCGCACGCAAGCCGGCATTTCCTGCTTCCTGGCGCAAGGCTGGCTGGATAGCGGGGCGCGCAACAACATCCACATCCAGCGCCTGAAGGACAAATGCGGCAACCGCTCCAACGCCTCCTCGGAAGTGGAATTTTTGGGGCTGGAGGCGGTGCTGGTCGGCGAGGAGGGCAGGGGCGTCGCCACGCTGCTGGAAATGGCGCACCTCACAAGGCTGGAATGCGCGCTGGGCTCGGCCGCGCTCATCCGCCAGGCCACTGCGCAGGCCATCCACCACGCCAGCCACCGCAGCGCCTTCCAGCGCCGCCTGGCGGACCAGCCGATGATGGCCAATTTGCTGGCGGACCTCGCGTTGGAATCCGAGGCCGCCACCTGGCTCGCTCTCCGCGCCGCCGCGGCCCTGGACTCCGCCGCGCACGACCCGCGCGAAAAGGCGCTGAACCGCGTCATCACCCCCATCGCCAAATACTGGGTCTGCCGCCGCGCCCCGGCGGTGGCGGCGGAGGTGCTGGAAGCCCATGGGGGCAACGGTTTCGTAGAGGACCATTGCATCGCCCGCCTGTACCGGGAGGCGCCGCTGAACGGCCTGTGGGAGGGCTCCGGCAATGTCATCTGCCTGGACGTCCTGCGCGCCCTCACCCGCGCGCCCGAATCCGCCGAAGCGCTGCTGGCCGAGTTGCCCAAAAACCTGCACCCGGCGCTGGACGCCACCATCGCCCAGCTCCACGTCATCCTCGCCGCCCCAGACCGTTTCGAGGCCAACGCGCGGAGAATCGTCGAAATCATGGCGCTGGCCCTGCAGGCGTCCCTCCTTCTCCGCCACGCCCCCGCTTACGTTGCCGAAGCCTTCTGCCAGTCCCGCCTGGCCGGTGACCACGGCCTGGCCCTCGGCACGCTGCCCGCCCATCTTGACCACCGCGCCCTCATCACCCGCGCCGCGGTCGAAGCCGTGTGATCGAGGAAGAATTATCCGCAGATGACGCAGATGGCCGCAGATAAGCACGTGTGTTTGCCGGTTTGTGCCAATGACTTGCCCACTTCATCTCGGCCATCTGCGTCATCTGCGGATAATTCTTGAGTGAACAGGCATTTTCGTTGAAACGGGTGCCCATGCCCAACCTCTGGACTCCGCCCCGCCGTCGAAGCCGCGTGACCGAGGAAGAACGATCCGCAGATGACGCAGATGGCCGCAGATAAGCACGTGTGTTTGCCGGTTCGTACCGATGACTTGCCCACTTCATCTGCGGCCATCTGCGTCATCTGCGGATCATTCTTGAGTGAACAGGCATTTTCGTTGAAATGAGAGTTCATGCCCAATCCTCTGGACTCCGCCCCGCGGTTGAAAGCCGTGTGATTGAAGAAAGATGATCCGCAGATGACGCAGATGGCCGCAGAAAAGAGCGTGTGTTTGACGGTTTGTACCGATGACTTGCCCGCGTCATCTGCGGCCATCTGCGTCATCTGCGGATAATTCTTGAGTGACCAGGCATTTTCGTTGAAACGGTTGCCCATGCCCAATCCTCTGGACTCCGCCCCGCCGCTCTGCCGCCTCACCGCTGCGCAACTTGCCGCCGCCTATGCGGATGGCTCGCTCTCCCCCGTCGAAGTCACGCGCGCCGCGCTCGCGCGGGCGGAAGAGGTCAATCCCGCTTTCAACGCCTTCACCCTCATCGACCACCAGGGCGCACTGCAGGCCGCCCAGGCATCGGAATCGCGCTGGCGCGAAAAAACGCCGCTCAGCGCGCTGGACGGCGTGCCCGCCACCATCAAGGACATCGTCGCCGTCCGGAACTGGACCACCAGCTACGGCAGCCGCACCCAAAACGCCCCGCCCGCCGCCGAGGACGCGCCCGCGCCAAAAAACTGGCGCCGCGCCGGCGTCATTTTCATCGGCCAGACCACCACGCCCGAATTCGGCTGGAAAGCCGTCACGGATTCCGCCCGCTTCGGCGTCACCCGTAACCCCTGGAACCCAAATCTTTCGCCCGGCGGCTCCTCCGGCGGCGCTGCGGCGGCGGCCGCCGCCGGCGCCGGCGTGCTGCATCTGGGCACTGACGGCGGCGGCTCCATCCGCATCCCCGCCGCCTGGTGCGGCATCGCCGGCATCAAACCCAGCTTCGGCCTGGTCCCGGCCTTCCCGCCCAGCGCCTTCGGCACGCTCGCCCATATCGGCCCCATGGCCCGCACCGTGGCGGACCTGCAGGCCGGCCTCGCCGCGATGTGCGCCCGCGACCTGCGCGACTGGCACCAGGTCACCCTCCCGCAGCTCGCACCGCCCGCGCCGTGCGCGCTCGCCGGTCTTCGCCTCGGCGTCTGGCAGACCCCGCCCGGCCTGCCCGCCGCGCCCGAAACCGCCGCCGCCTTCGCCGCCACCCTCGCGAACCTGCAATCCGCCGGCGCGGTCCTGGAGCCGATAACCCTGCCCCCGGCCGATCTGCTGAACATTTTCGAAACCCTCTGGTTCGCCGGCGCCGCCGCCCGCTTGCGCGCCATCCCCACCCCGGACCAGCACCTCATCGAACCCGCTTTGCGCGCCATCGCCGCCATCGGCGAGTCGATTTCCGTCACCAGCTACATCACCGCCCACACCGCCCGCGCCGCCTTCGGCGCCGCGATGGACGCGCTGCTCGATCGCTTCGACGCCGTCATCTCCCCCGCCACCGCCATCCCGCCGCTCGGCGCGGGCCAACTGCTCCCCGACAATGCCGGCCTGACCCATTGGCACGAATGGGCCGGCTTCAGCTTTCCCCTCAACCTCTCGCAGCAGCCCGCCTGCGTCATCCCCGCCGCTGCGGCGCCGCCGGAAGCGCCGCCTTTCGCCATCCAGCTCATCCGCGCCCGCGGCGGTGACGCAAGGCTGCTGGACATCGCCGCCACCATCACCGCCGCCCTGGCGAACCCGCAAGACGCGGAACATTTTGAATAAAAAACAAGATAGAAATTTTCCGCACGAATTCCATATCTTTCTCCCGCCGTTTCAAGCTATACCTGTCGGCTTGACTCCGCCTCAACATCTCCCCTGACAAAACCTGTTGGCTCACGGCGCTGCCGGATTTCCGGCCGCGATCAGGCGAAACCAGATATTTCTTCAACGAAAATTCGAGCCGGCCGTTTGCCACGATGGAAATCCAGCAACAAACCAAACCGTTGCTAATCTTCAAGCCCTGTCCACAATTTTCGAAAACGAAAACTTTTTTACGCTATTGGCACATTTATCTCTTATGGTAACACATGATTCATGGATGAAGACACAATCATAGCGACGTTCTGCCAAAAACTGAAAACGTTGCGACTCTCTAACGGGTTGACGCTCGAGGAACTCGGTGAGATGAGCGGGGTCTCCATTTCCACCATTTCCAAAATCGAAAACCGCCAGCAGAAACCCTCCTTCGAAACCGTGCTGCGCGTCTCGCGCGCCCTGCGGATGAATTTCGTGCACATGCTGGAAGCCCCCGCCAGCCCCGGCCACATGGCGCGGCGCACCATCACCCGCGCCGGCACGGAACCGAAATTGCAAGGCGAGCTCTACACCTACGCCACCCACGCCGCGGAAATCACCAACAAGGCCATGATCCCCACCGTCATGACCATCCGCAGCCGCGACGTCCCGCCCGCCGACCAGTGGAGCACCCATTACGGCGAGGAATTCATCTACGTCCTCTCCGGCACGCTGGAATTCCACACCGAGGAATACGCCCCCGCGATCCTGAACCAGGGCGATAGCTGCTACCTCGACTCCGCCATGCGCCACGCCTTCGTCTCCACCGGCGAAGGGGACGCGACATTGCTGTCGGTGTTCATATCGTCCGCGGCGCCGGCTGCTACGCTGAATGGGCAGAGTAAGTGAGAAGTAGTTACTTTTTTTGAAAAAAAAGTAACCAAAAAAACTTTTGCGTGGGGGCTGGGCACCTCCGGTGTCTCTTTAACGCCCCCGCCGGGGGCGTTAAAGAGACACCGGAGGTGCCCAGCCCCCACGCAAAAGTTTTTTGCGCGCTTTTTTTCAAAAAAGCGCTTCTTCCTTCCTACGCTGCGCTCGCCCTCTTCTTAGCCGGCGGCGGCTGATCTTCCGCCGTCGGCGTCAGCGCTTCCAGCAATGCCGAGCGCAACTGGTTCAGCTTGCGTTCGTTTTCGATTTTCATCCCAAAAACGTCTTTCACGTAAAACACGTCCACAGCCCGCACACCGTAGGTGGTGACGTGGGCGGAGGCGATTTGCAGGCCTTCGTCACTGATGGCGGCGGTGACGTCGTGCAGCAGGCCGGGCCGGTCGCGGCCGTTGACTTCGATGACAGTGTGGCGATTCGAGGCGCGGTTATCCACCACGACGCGCGGCGGCACGTGGATAGCGCGCATGCGGCCGGGCAAAATGCTGCGCGTCGCCTTGCGGATTTCCGATTGCAGTTTTAAGCGCCCTTCCAGCGCCTGCTCCACCAGCGCGCCGAGGCGCGCCAGCCGGTGCGGCGTATCATACGGCCCGCCGGCGGCGTCCTGGATCCAGAACGTGTCCAGCGCCATGCCGTCGGTGAGGGTATGGATGCGCGCATCGACGATTGAGGCGCCGGCGATGGCCAGCGCGCCGGCGATGCGCGAAAACAGCCCGGCATGGTCGGCGGTATAGACCACCACTTCCGTCACGGCGCGCGCCGGCAGCGGGTCGGCGTTCACGGTCAGGGGCGCGCCGCGGCGTTTGGCGTCGCGGATCATGCGGGCGTGGCGCTCGATGCTTTCGGGATCGAAGCCCAGCCAATAGCTGGGATAACCGAGCGACAAAAATTCTTCCCGGTCCGCGGCGGAGAAATCCGCGAGCAGGCCGGAGACCATGTCTTTCACGCGCGAGATGCGCGCGTCGCGTTCGGTGGTGGAGAGCCCGCCTTCCAGCACTTCGGCGACACGCGCGTAGAGTTCGCGCAGCAGCGTGGCTTTCCAGCCGTTCCAGACTTTTGGAGACACCGCGCGAATATCCGAAACCGTCAAAATCAGCAGCAGCCGCAGCCGCTCGGGCGACTGAATGGTGTCGGCGAGGTCTAAAATGGTTTTGGGGTCGTCGATGTCGCGGGAGAAGGCGGTCTGGCTTAGCAGCAGATGGTGCAGCACCAGCCAGGAGACCATTTCGGTCTCTTCCGCCGTCAGGCCCAAAGCTGGCCCGACATGCAGCGCGATTTCGGCGCCGAGTTCGGAATGGTCGCCGCCGCGGCCTTTGGCGATGTCGTGCAGCAACAGGGCAACGTAGAGCGCGCGGCGCGATTGCACCTGGTCGATCAGCGCGCTGGCGACCGGCGCGATTTCCACCAGTTCGCCGGCCTCGATGGTGTTCAACACTTTGATGGCCTGGACGGTGTGCACGTCCACCGTGAAAACATGGTAGGTATCGAACTGCATCTGCCCGACGATGCGCCGCCAGTCCGAGAGGTAGCGGCCCAGCACGCCGGTCTCGTTCAGCAAGGTCAGCCAGCGCGCGGAATCGCAGGAGCGGTGGCCGCCGGTATCGTCGCCGCCGCAGAGCAGGTTGAGGAACAGGGCGGCCGCCGGTTTGCTGCCGCGCAGATCGGCCGCCAGGTTGGCGCTGCGGATCAGCATGCGCAAAGCCAGCGGGTGCAGTTCCAGCCCCTTGTCGCGCGCGCAGAGCAGGATGCGGAAGATCGAGGTCGGTTCGTGTTCCGGGTCGCGGCCTGGCGCGAACAGAATTTTGCCGTCCGCCAGCACGAAGCCGGATTCGATCAGCGCGGCGTCGGTTTCCTTGGCAATCGCCGGC
>Ga0116231_10008183_pt1 | contig 18493 bp, 11 predicted proteins | sample S1TSphgellanicum_2_FD_89695 | JGI IMG/M metagenome (GOLD analysis project Ga0116231, IMG submission 89695) | Host-associated microbial communities from peat moss isolated from Minnesota, USA - S1T2_Fd - Sphagnum magellanicum MG | ecosystem: Host-associated > Plants > Peat moss > Unclassified...
CCTAACCCCCTCCCCCCCTTATATGGCAAACTAGAGTTCTTATATATATACTAGCTTTAAATGACATTGTGAGTTCAACTTTATCAAAACCTTAATATCTTTAAAATCACATGCCAGGGTTGAGACCACCCCCATCCAGATTAATCTAAAACTGTGACTCATTTGAAACTGGCCACAGTGAACCAGCAACCACTAGCGCACCATGAAGGATGGATGGTAAGTGATTAGGAAACAGTTTTCTGTTAGGTACCACTTCCCTAGTTAACCATGGTGGTTAGCTCAGTTGCTTTTTTAAACCAGCTAACAACTCACAAGCAGGTTGTTAATAGGTAGGTAGTAAAAACAACCTTTACCCCATCGATGTATAAACCATCTACTTACATGATAGTTATCGATTTTCTTACCTATCTGCCTATATATGAAACCTATTTCCAACAGAGTTGTTACCAAGGTAAAATCAAATATTAACTCAGGTGAGGGTTTTATGATGCTCCAACCCTTCTTCCAACACGTTTTTTTCTCTTTGACTCCATCACTCATTGTTTTCAGGACTCATCAAAGTCATCCATAAAGTCAGGAAAAGACAGCACCAGAACCCCCCCCCCGGCCCACCCCCGTCACCCCCCTCTTTGGTCTCGTAGGGGATGAGATTTCAAAAAATAGGGAAAAGAAGTACACCGAGCTTCTCAGTGGGGGCATGAAACTCAATTTTGGTGGTAATCTGAGTTCGCCTCACATTATGTATGTGTACTGTAACTATATCTGTTCTCGAGCCTCATGGATTTAATCCCCAGTCTCAGCAGCATTTCATACCCTCTTTACTTATATAAAATAATTGGTGTCCGCACATGCTTCATTCCGTAATTCGTGATTGGCTGGAGCCCCCTCCCCTCACCTTCCCTTGAAAGCCCCCAGCCAAATCGAGCGGCAGTTGATATCTCCATGGGAGATTGCTATTTTTAATCCGCATTGAGCTCAAATGGAATGTCCTTACAAACCATCATTTACAATTTTTTCATGACTTTGCCCACAACAACAGCCAGGAGAGGGGATGAAGCATCAAATGAGGGGGTGCAACTCAGGCCCAACCAACAACAGGGCATGACTTTACCGAAAAACTTTAATATTATTTCCTTGATTGATTTTCACTTTCATTCCTTGGAGATACACTCACATTTTCCAATTGCCAATTATGCCCCTTAAATACAAAAATAAAATTGACAATGCTTCTTGATGCTTGTATAATGCTCATTAAACACAATTTTGCAATCAATGTTTGCAACCTTCAAAAAATAAATTCATCATGCTCAAAATGTATCATGGTCAGTGATTTTTTTTCGACAAGTTTTGTTGTTTTTGTTTACCAAAAATTTGTGAATGTTTTTGGGAAAATGTGTTTTTCTAGTGTGAAATTGACTAATTTTGCTAATTTTTTGGAAAATTTTGATAATCATTTAATATTAAAATTTTGAGGGAAAAAAAAACCCTGATCATGTCATCTGTAATTGCAACCCAAATCATGTTATATTAATATCCACCACGAGCCTCATGAAAATAATTGACTATATCATTCAAAACCAAGTGTAGTCCATATTTTGAAACATTGGAATTCGGGGACACAGCCATCCATGGGGAAAATTTAGGGTAAGTAATCAACACTTCGTATATTATGAACAATGTTTCTTTTTTCAAATTTTTTTATGTAACCAAGGTGGCAATCTTCCATAAGCTGGTTTAGCCAATTTTGGTTATTAAAAATATTAAAGGAAAATTCTTAACCTTCTTGTTTATTTTTGGCTACGTACTTGAATTGTGTTAAGAAATCTCACAATTTTATTCAGATTTTTTCTATTTTTGGAATTTTTTTTCTCAAAAAATCATTGAATTTGTGACAATTTTTTTCAATTTTTTTGCAATAATGTGAAATTTTGCACCAAAAAAGAAGTTGATCATGAATGGACTTCCCAACTATGAAACCAAACCTATAATTAAATTTGGAACCAAAGATCAAAATGAAAACCAAACTTATGTGGTAATTTAAGGTAAGCTAAACCAAAAATCATTACTAGCATTATGCATTTAAATTACTTTAATTAGTTCATTGTCAACAAATCTACAACCCCAAGGGAAAAAAAACCCTAATCTTTAAATTTTGTGCAAAATTAAACTAACCTAAGATTATAGATGGTGTTATATTGGTTCGAGTTTAATTTGACAACAAAATTAAATTTAATCGATGTTTTTAAAAGCTTTAAATTGGTTATGCACCAAATTTTGATCCCCCGTTTCCAATTTTTTGAGTTTAACATTAGTTTATTGCCAAACTTCAATGAATTGACTCCAATTATGTCAAACATAGCCCATAATCATGTTTAACCAAATAAATGAATATTTATCCTTACATCATATTGACTTATTTATGTAGGAGAGACTAGTTATTATATTTGTGGTTGTCTCACATCCCCAATTATCTACTTCCTCTTTAGTTAAATGCATTTTAGTTTCAATATTATTTTCTTCTTTTAGACCAAAATGGCCTTCACTCCTTCCATATTTTGATAACTTAATATAATTTTTGGTTATGAACATTATCTAATAGGTATTGTTATTGCTTGTACACAATAATAATAAACAAAAACAACATCATCTTGAATATTCAACAACTAGTTGGCTACTATTGATTAGCATTGTGTATTTTAATCAATTGGGATCAGCCATATCTTTTTGTGTGAAATTTGTCACCCACATGACATGGAGAAGCTTTCCTAATCATAATATTCCTTTTGTTTTTTTTTAAAAATCATATTTAGAACTAACATAAAGGATTTTGCCAATATTTTACAACAATTTTAATAGGCGGTCAAAAATTAGAAGGACTCTTAAATGCTATTAAATTCTTTTTTTTCTAAACCAAATTTGGCTACAATAGGCTATGTGTGATTGCAATTTGTACAAATATCAATATTCTATATTATTAAAAAATTAAAAACCTGTTGGTATCAAGTTTTTCAATTTTTTGAAATCAGTGATTTTTCAAGAAAAAGAAAAAGAAAAAATAGTTGAATTTACATTAGAAAATCAAAACTTTCCAAAAAAAATCAATTGTTTTTTGAAAAAATGAAAAACTTTTTCTAGAAACCAAAAAAAATTGAGATGTTGAGTAAAATTGTTACACACACATCATTACAATTATTATGGTAAAATCTTCCATGGTATTGATTTTTCCCTTGCAAATAAAAAGGTCACTATGGAAAGATTAGTAATTGAATGCCCATAGGAAACCTAAATATATGCCTACTATTCATTTTCCAAGATATAGTAATGTGGCATGTGCCATTAACCCAAGCATGAATAGGACCTTGACAATAAAATTCAATTGTGACAAAATATTTTAATTTTTAATTAATATATATAAATAAATATTACTTAAATTTCTCTCTTTTTCTAAGGAGGGAATATAGCACCTTGCATTCAAAAATTACAAAATCACTTCCAAGAAATCTCACTTGATTTTTAACAATACCAAAAGCTTGCCCCAATTTTCTTAAAGAATTTAGTTTTGATTTCTTGATTTTTTGGACAAAATTGTTCAATATTCAATAAATATTGCACCATAGATCTAAACACTATTAAATCACCTTGGTGCACCCTTCCTCATTAAGGGCTTTTCAATAATGCCAAGAGCGCAATAATGAGATATTGTGGCTTGGGAAATGTGATGTGTTGTCATATCTAAATGTTTAAATTGTCTACCAAAACATATCAACATAAACTCCTAGTACACAAGTGCACACACATAATCAAATCATACTCAACTACACCTTGAAAGAATCAAAGCCTTTAATTTAAACAAAGAAACTTGCTTGGACAACTTCACAACACAAAACACATCATAATTTTCAATTACACAAAAACAAACATATAAAAATATTATTCACAAAACTTTGAAGTTTCAAAAATTATGAATGAAATTCCAAAGCACAAAGACATGTTTATCCTAAATTATTAAAATGAACATTTTTCAAATTAAGATTATTTTACTTGTTTAAAATATCCAATCAAGCTATGTTAAAGGGTGAAATTATAGCCCCCAATCATTATTGTCTTCCAAAAGGTAAGACCAAGGGAACAAAGTCAACATCTTATTATTCAATAGATAAAAATTACCCTCACTAACTTATTTTACTCAAATAATAAGTAAGAAATCACACAAAGAGCAAATGAAAAAGGTATGGTTTATTGTTCAATAACAAATCTACCATCATGTATGTAGGTTAATTTAAGGGGGTAGGGGAAGAAAATAGAAAATGGCAATATGGGAAATGATCATAACCCAAGAATACTTAGTCTCCAAGGTTCTATAGTACCTTCAATGCCCTCGGGTGTTGCCCTAGCGGGGTTTGTAGACCTCCTACAACTATTGTCCCACCTCAGCCACACATGCAAGCCTTTTAATGATTATGCATGCCGCTTGCACCACTTTGAAATGCCTCCCCACTATTTTCTATTGTTTGTAGCACACTGCATCCAGTCATAACCATTACCTACCACCTACAACATTACATTCTCATCTACAAGTAGCAACATGTTAATATTTTCCCCTTTCTTTCTACCACCAAGTATTAGCTCTTACCTTCCTATGGCAGCCAATAATTTATTACTCTAGAAACTACCAAGTGATATGCACCTTTAGTCTATGTTTTAAAAGAAATGTAAAAATACCATGTCAAGGAACAACCTACTTGGTATAATATCAAACTACTTTACCTTCCACACATCCTAAAAGATTACATACACACCAAAACACATCGGATTCCTCAACCATTTTCCATTAAAATCACACACAAATACAAGTACATTTCCTCACTATTATATATTCCCTAGTAGTAAAATACACATTTTCCCAAAATAATCCTTCATTTCAACCTCCAACTACAAAGGTATCGAATGCCTTTAAAGTTCCCCAACACTTCCTCTAATCTTCCTTTTTCACAAATCACACAAGGCCCACATTAACCCCAAGAAAATAAGGCCTTTATCTTAATCCCTTCCTAGAAATCTTTTAGATGATTGGGTAGATTACCCCCAACCACCCATTAACATGAACTACTTAATCCCATTAGCTTCACCCTTTGGATAAGGGAAGGTAAATCTACCATTAGTAACTTTTAATGATTATGAGGCCTATGGTACTAACTAGTCTAAAGATTTCTACTCGTTAACAAGTTGCATTCATACTAATCATGACAACTATCATTTGTTATCATATTTAGGCACCTAACTGTCTACCACAATATATCAACATAAACTCCTACTAAATAAACACTCACACACACATAATCAGCCCCCTATATGGGGATAAGGTATTTATAAGCTAGATAGTAGAACTTATGTAAGTTATGGGATGACCAAAAATGGACACCTTGGTTTCAAAAGGTGAATTCAATGGGTTGGGTGTTAATTCGTGGAACATTGATCACATACTAGGGTGAAAGCATGGTAAAGTATGCCAATGAAGGATACTTGATTTTTTTATGAAAACTATCCATAAATTAAGCCTTGATATATTGAATTCATGAATATCTTTTATTTTAATGATCAATAAAAGGAATTTTTTTGACTTCATTGAATAATTTAAAAGATTACATGCTTTAATATGCATTGAAGTACATTTTTAAAAATACAAGTACATGAAAGTATGTGTCCCACTTTTGAACAATTATATGAAAATATGATGAAAGTACAATTGTAATTGGATTTTTTATACTTTCAAATGGATGAAACACTAATATGTATCAATGTGTTTTTTTTTTTTTTCATATTATAGTCATAATCTACTAAATTTTTCATTTAAAAGTATGTTTGAAAATTTGAAAACTTAATCAATTTAAAACATACTTCTCATCCATTTTCCTTATACAATTTTTTTTCAAACTTTATGTGTAACTAACCATAAATTCAATCTAGAGTGTACCATTGTTTTATTATGAAAGTTAACGAAGTTTTGAATAGGTTTTTTCATGTTTATGCCATAAATGTGATTGTTATTTGTATGGGATTTTTTTTTTGGCATATTTTACCATGTTTTCACCCACCAACATGGTGATAGTGTCACATGTAGACGTACACAACACACATCGTAAACTTGCATGCACCATTATAAGTTTTGGGTCCACTATCCCATCAATGTTTGGAAGATGCCATGTAGGTGAACAATTGCACACATGATCCTTCCACACCATGTTGTATCATCCCTTTAAAATCAAGACTCATGAAAGCAATGCCTTTCAGACTTTCAAGATGACACATCCTACCACAACATCCAACGTTGTAGACATTGTTTGTAGCAAATACACCTAATTACTTGGGGTATATCTCTAATTTGTGGCAAGTACCTTCCTCCATGTATAATGGTATACTACAATGTGTTTCAATGTTGAAAAATAACAAGGTTTTCAAACGCCATTGGCATGACCTTTTTTGAAAAGTTGTGTCATATGATCACATCCACGTGCATATGGATCATCCCAAATCCAAAATTGTCATCATTTTTCTACAAATGGATGTAAGCAAGTTTGGATCCCAATCAAATAAAATGAAATATGGTAGGAAAAAAAATGATGTTTGCTTACTAAACCAATAGCCCATAGTCAACCACAACAACCAAAGGTCCCAATCCCCCAAATGTCCTTTTCTACAAGCCATATTTTTGGAAACCTCTTTTGATTAAACTTCCACAACCCTCTTTACTAAATCATCTACCTATAGGTGATCCTATGATGTGTTGTGATGGTCTATCAAGGCTTGTTCACACAATGCTTGAAACTCCTTCAAAAACTCCTAACCTTGATCCATGAACACTTAAATGAATACCCCAAACTGGTGCAATGTTTGATCCAAGAAAACATAAACTATTTTTTCACTATTTTGTCCAACAATGGCATTAGTTCACTCTAATTTGGAAAAGTGTTCCACCATCATTACCACATACCGATTGTGTTACATGGTCAATCACAATGGTCTTGCAAAGTTTAAACTCCATAGGTAACCCAAGCCCATGATGGGAAGAGGATGTAATTGTGGAATAACACATCAAAAGAAACACAAACCCTATCATACACAATGCACCTTGGCACAAATTGTTGGACCTTCATGTGCATTCTTCACCACCAATACTAACTTGTAGTAAAATGAGGGTACATTGTACACCAAAATGACCTAGCTCCTCATGGACATGCTACATTAATCATGCTTGTTGAATTGGATGATGAACAATTCTCACTTAACCATACCCCCACATTCAGAATAAATGGTTAGTTTCCCATTTGAACCTTTTGGTTTTTTGTAAGCTCTAGTATTTCTCCTTAGTTGTCACTCCAACAAACTTATCCCCACTTTGAAGATAATTTAATAATGGGTGAAGGCACACTACGATGTAAACAATTTTAGGGAAAAATGGGACTACATATAGTGTAAAAATTAATAACACGTAAGATTTCACTCACTTTGAATTTTTTTAGAAATCACATGTAGTTATTTTGAGCTTCAAACATAAACCCATCAATATTCAATTGATTAATAGTTGTATCATTGTGTACAAATACACCAATAATTTTATAAACATTGATTTAGTTCCCTATTTTACAACAAATTACCATTTTTTATTAATTTTGAAAATCCATTTTTTTATGTCAAATGGTAAAAACCGCATTTAGCCCATCTACATATTCAATGGAAGAACATTTTACAACTTTAAAATATCATAATTTTCATCATTGTTATAACATATTGTACTAACAAATGTTTTAAAACATCTGATATGAACTTCACTACTTGAAAATAAATTGAAAATTTTAGTGAAAAAGAATTTTTTTCATGGCAATTGTCTTTATTCTTGTGCAAAATTTCATGAATAAACTATCATTAAATCTAGTCTTTCATAATCCTTTTTTACAATTTCAACATTGTGGCAAGGCTATTACGAAGTGAAAATGTACTTTAATAAATAATTAATTTGTTCATATTTGCTACAATTTCATGATACAATGATATATTGGGATGTAAACTACCAATAATTGAAAATTTTAATCACAAAATGTTTCCAAACATCCACCATGATATTTCAAAGTTCCATAAGTATTGAAAATTATCAAATTGTGACAATTTTTTGTTTACACCGTAGTGTGTTTTCACCCTAATGTAGGATCCGCATGAACATCCTTAGGTCCATTGGGGTCATCAATAACCTCAAGATCCCAAGCATATTGTTTTTTGTTGGAATAATCATAGGCATTTTCATTGCCATGATGCATAAGAAAGCCAAGGCATACCATCCTAGCACCATTTCTTCATTGGTCTCCCCATGCCACCTGACTATAATACAATCTTGTTAACTTGTGCATGGGTTCCATTTAACCCATCTTCATCTTGATTAATAATCTTTGCATAGTTCCATGAATGCCCATCATGCAAGCTTGTTAGTTAATTTGTTAGATTCCATTTCAAAAGTTTGTACACCTTATTACAAAACCTATCCCTATCCACCAAACATTCCACCCAAGTTCCAAGGGGGATGATTTACTTACATTGGAATGGATTATAGGCATTTTTAAAATGAAAATCCCATTGATCTAAAATGCATGGGGAACACCTTAATGTGATTCCACCATGCACTAACCTATTACATTGAACTCCACTCCTATCCACCTAGGACACCAAATATTCATTATTTTGGCCAAAATTATATGTATAAATGGTTACCCATGGATTTGAGTAAAAATCTAAGAAAGTTAAATGAACTTTAGTTTAATGGACTTCAATGAATATTGAGGTGGCACAATTAGTAGTAAAGGATGTGGATTTCAAGATGTCAATTCCATTAGAACCTTGGACACAATGATTAGGAACCACTTTGAACATGCAATAATGTTATATAAATTAAAAATAATGATTATTATTGGTGTAATCATATAATGGTGAACAACTAATATGCCAATAAAAAATTTATTTTAAGTTGTCCAATGAACACATGAACTCCATTAGAGTGATTCACTAATAGAACTCAAAATCTTGTGAGAAACTAACATTACTTAACATAGGTACACTGGAAAATACACTACTAAAATGGGGTGTAATAACCACATGCATTTGAGGCATTTTATTCCCTTGATTTTCAACTTCATATCTTGATCATGGAAGAATAGTGTAGCCGATGTTTTACATGGAGTTACTATGGTGTTTAACAATTGTGATGATGCACTAATTATCACCAAATTATTCCTTATAATCAATTAATCAATTTATGCACCCTAGTGGCACAAAAAGTAACATGTAAACATTTGAACAACCAATAAAAAAACCACCAAAAGTTTTAGCTAGTGGAATATGCCACTACATTTATGGGCAAGGGACCAAAACACTTTAAAACATCTAGAATTTTTTTTTAAAAAGTCGGCAAATAACCATGACACTAACTCCCATTGTCTTTGTTGAAACAACCCCATTCATACCAGTAGGTGCAATCTTGTAACTTTGTAAGTTGTTAAAGAACAAGAACTATGCATAAAATTACAAATGGAAATGATGCATTTTTCACCATTCGACTACTTATTGTTCTCCAAGATCCTTGCATGGCTTCTTAGATCCTAAATTCCATAAACATCATACATGCCACACATTATCCATGACTTTCAAGTTAATTCAAACATGTTAAAATATATATTAAAGAATTGTTGACAAGTGTTGATCTAAACTAGGCTAAAATCCATTCTAGTTTCAAGAACCCATGCATATAAATCACAATCCTTGCAAAAATCGGTGCAACAAATAGACATTGGTGTTATCAACAAGCCAAATAATTTAGTCAAGCTTTTTTAAAAATTGTTGTTTTGAGATGATTTTTATGGTTTAGTTGGTTTTAAAAAATAAAATTACAACCCTTTATGTCATGCTCCTTCAACACACAAACAATTGGCTTAATCTAAACAATGAACATATGAACAAAATATATAGATCAACAAACCTATCAACACAAATTGGTACAAAAATTATGGTATAGCTAATCCACAAATGCATGATTTTTAATCATAAAAAATTAATATTTTTTGAGAACAAAGTAATACCTCCATGATTTTGTTGAAAGCTTGAACAAAAGGGCTTAGCCCTTGGGAACCACTTTCTTGTTGCGCATGGAAGTTGTAAACCAAATGCAACCTTTCTTATCCATCCCTTGAAATGTTTCATTAATTTACAACCAAAATGAAGTAACTTCAAAAAATGATCAAAGAAAAACAACAAACATGGCATTAAAATATTGACTTCCTACAAATTTAGTAGAGGTTTGACCTTAGCATCTATTAGCTACTCCTAATTGAAGATTAAGCTCATGTTGGACATTGCACCAAATTGCACGACATTGATGTTTTAGTCAAAGACCACATATCATTTCAAAAAAATAACATTAATGTTCAAATCCCATATGTAACATTAATTATAAGGAGTTCAGTTGTCATGGCATTAAAATATAGACTTCCTATGAACTTATTGGAGGTTTGACCTTAACGTCTATTATCTACTCCTAATTGAAGACTAAGCTCATGTTGGACATTGCACCAAATTGCATGACATTGATGTTTTAGTCAAAGACCACATATCATTTCGAAAAAATAACGTTAATGTTCAAATCCCATATGTAACATTAATTATAAGGAGTTCAGTTGTCAAATGCATTTGTCGCCTCATTAAACATGGCAATAATTTAGGTACATGGGCATCAACATGCACATATAGAGTAGCCCCCAAAACGGTGCAATGCAATTGCATTCAATTGCCAATTACTATGTCCCAAATTTGATTTCTACAATCAACATGGGTTTAGTGTAATTAAATATGGCAATAAGTAAAGGATTAGCAATTTTTGTTAGAAGTACAAGACTAAGGTCCATGCTAATAACAATACCACAACAACTTACCATCGTGAATGAGATTCTAATAACAATGTCAAAAAACATTCCAAAATCTACAAGTACCATGCATGGACCACAATGTATTGCACAATCTCCATAATAATTTCATTAAATCCAACTCATAGCCTTGCCCCCAAATATAATGGTAATATGTTGCATTTAATTACCTTCTTGAACAAAACTACAATTGAAAGTTCTCATGGAATTGATAAAATACAACCAAATTTTAATTCCAAAATTCATATAACTTTCCACAAATCAAAAAAACTAAATTAAAACATGGCACTTGCTACTAAAACAAAGGTATTCCAAGCTTTACAAAATCTAATGCAAAACATAAACTCATTTTTTTTAATTACACCAAAAATTTTAAATGATTATTGATTTTCAAATCTTAAGGAATCCAAACCAAAAGTTAAAGCAAAAAAGCTTACAAATAATTTCATAACACAAAACACATGATAATATTCAATTACACAAAAATAAACACCCAATGTTTTTCACAAAATTTTGAAGTCTCAAAAACCAAGAATGAAACTCCAAAGCACAAAATCAAAGTATTATCCAATGTTGGATAGATATTTTTAAAATCCTAATATCCTTTACGGATCTATCCCTTGGGATATCAAGCTCCTTGATATTTGGGGGCTATGCTAGATATAAGGATTTTAATATCCGGCCCGAATATCATATCTAAGCCTAGATCAAGATATCAAGTTAGTAATTAGGTTACATTAGTAATTAGGTTAGGTTATTAGGTTAGTAAATCATTAGGTTAAAAAAAAAATGTTGTAGTCACCACAACCTAACATCTTTGTTGGGATAGGATAAAGAGGCAACAATTAACCTTTTTAATCCTCTTTCATTTTTTATTTATATTTTTTTCCTTTTTTTTCTTTTTCTTTTTCCCTCCCTTGCTTCTATTTTATTTATCTTTTTCTTGTTTTACGCTCGCATTCTGTTCGCCCCTTCCTTGCACTCTTGTAAGTTGTTGCAACATTTGATATAGGTTTCTTTTTTTCATTTCCTTTTTTTAAAAAAATGGTTTCTTGAAGTAAAATGTTTCTTTTTTTTACTTTTGTAGTTTTGCTTGTTTGGATGTAGGTTTAAAGTTTCAAAAACAAATACAAACCTCATTCTTCTTCCTTTGTATCTTTTTTGACATTATTATAAGACTTTTTTCTCTTTTGTTTGCTCTCTATTTTGTTTTTGTTTTTTTTTAATTTTTTGTTTTATTGTATTTCGCTTTGTTTGTTTCATTTATTTCCATTCCCTATATATATGTTTATGTTATGTTCCTATTTTCATTTTGTTATTTGTATGTGTGTGTGTTTTTTTTATTTCCTTCTCAATTTTGTTTCTATTTTTATGCATTTTTTGTTTTTTTTCCTTCTCAAAATTTTCTTGTTTCTTATGTTTAACATAGTAAAAAAAATGTTTCTTTTACTTTTGTGTTTTTGTTTGTTTGGATTTAGGTTTGAAGTCTAAAGAAAGAAGACAAACTTCATTACTTTTTGCGCATGGTTTTCTTTCATTAGTATAAGTTTTTTTCTCTTTTGTTACTCTCTATTTTTTTGTAATTTTTTTAAAGAAAATATTTTATTTTATTACCTTTTTTTGTTTCATTTTCTCCATTCCCTTTTTTATAAAAATGTTTCTATGTTTGTTTCATGTTTTAATTTTCTATTTCTATTTTATATGTTTCCATTTATTTTATGTTTTTATGTGTTTACGTTTTTTTCCTGAATTGCTTTCTTGATTTTGTACATGTTTAATTTTTTAAATTTTCATTTTCTAAAATTTTATTTGGATTACAAGAGTAGAGGAGCTTTTAAATTTTTCACTCTTCACATTCCAAAGGATCATTTATGTTTTTCATTTTTGGTTGATCATAGTCATTTTTTGATATGAGAAAAGTGAAAGTTGACTATTTGTGTTTTTTTATAAAAAATTTGTAACTGTTTACATGCACACATTGTAAATTTTATGATTTTTTTCAAACCTTTTGTAAACTTTGCTTTTATTTAGGTTTCTCTCCTTATTTTTTTAGAACATTGTGAAAAAAAAGAAAGTGGAATGGAAAATGTACCATGTGAAGTATTCATGAATGAAGAAAAAATTGAAACAAACGTAATGGAAAAAGAAAATTCTAACTTACAAACCCAAGAGAATGTTGTCTTAGAAGATGAAATAGAAATAAAAAAATTGCAATCAGAAAAGTGAATGAATTAAAGGAAGAAATGGAGAGGCTACAATAGAAATGCACTTTGTTGATTTTTTTTGTGTGTGAATGTTAATAAAGAAATAGATAACAAATGTCATCAACTAATGAGATGTTTTCCTCTCTATCATGAACTTATTAAAACATGTCATAAAAGAACAAAACCAAGCAAATGTTTAATACTTTATTACAAGACAAATGGAATAACTTCCTTTGAAAAATCGTGTGGATGCAAAATCATGTTGTTTTATAAAAAAAAATTGAAAAAAAATGTCAATAATTTTTTGAAAGGAAGTGTAGAGAGATAACCAACTAAAAAATGTCCAAACATATTTGGGCCATCAATATTTGATTTATTTGTTGCCAAAAACCTTCAAGTAAATGTTGAACATGGGCAATGTTGAACAAAGATAGTTTTTAAAGGACCTTGGTCTACTAGTTGTAAAAAATACCTTATCAATAAAGTTGTTGAAAATGTTTGGTTAAAGAGGTTTTGTATGCATTTATGTCCTTAAGTGTAGTTTCCATCCCAAAGAACTTTTCAAACAATGTTTTGTTGAGTTTGGTAGAGTAAACTAAACAAATGTATGTTTTACCCTTACTAAATGATTATACAACCATAACAACAAGCTTAGATCTTTGGGTGTCCAAAAGGGCACATGACATTTTTGCTTAAGTTGTTATTAGGTGTTGATTGGCAACCTAAACATGTCATTATTAAAAAAAATTAAGATAGTGAGATAATTGGGTAGGCTCTTACTAATAATTTGAATATATTATTTGATACATATGGTATGAGAACAAAATTGGCTTATGTTAAAGACGGGGGATTTAATTTCAACAATATATTATTGTTTTAAAATTAGTTGTGAACTATGAAGCATTAGGAATTGAGGAAAATTATCAAAGAACTTGCTTTGGACATGCATTTTTTAAAGCATGCTAGTATGTGACTATTGAATTTTTTTTTGCAAAGGCTTGAAACATGTTTCCATTAAATCTGCCTAGGTAAATTTGCAAAAGTGCATAACATGGTTTAAGAAGTTTGGGAAAGAAAAGTAAAAATGGAATAAAACATCCATAAATTTTGGAATTCAACCTAGAAAGTTGAATACTTTAGAAGACAACGTATTTTTTTCATTTTTCAGAATTTTTCCTATAATTTTTGAGTCAATTATATATCTAATTGTTTGATTTGATGAATTAAAATTTTGTTAGCAAAGTCATTTATTTCTAGAAGGTTTTGCACTTTCACAAAATTATAACCTTGTTTTAAAATAGACAAAACATAGTTAGAATATTTGGTTAAATCCTTCTTCCCTTTACCAAGCATATTTCTAAAGTCTTGGTTGATTTCATTTCTCTAGTGGTCAATCTTTATTTTATGAAATAATCTAAGGGTCATTAGTTTTTGACTGATGCATTGTTTGTAGCCATAACCATGAGTTGTAAGTTAAAAGAAACCTTTTTAAAGATAACTTAATGGAAGAAGATGCTATATTTGGTGTTGAATTGGATTTGTTAAATTCCAACATGAAAAGAGAGGTATGTAATGTTTTGAATGTTTTTCTTTATTTTCTTAAAAAGTTTGATGAAAGAAAAGCTCATAATGTTTACATTGATATTAAATTCAAAATATAATAACCTTAGAATTTTTTTTACTTTGATTGGTAAGGAACTAAGAGTTGTTGTTGTTGAGGACTACAACAAGAAATCTCTCTTCCCTATGCTTTTGAAAACCCAACATTTTTTGCACCATTTGGCTATTTTGAATTTGTGGAAAAGAAAGCAAGTGATAAAGACTCTAACCTTCACATTTTTTAGATGACCTTAGAGACAAATGAAACCTCCAAAAAGTTGGTGAGGTGAGAGGTGGATCAATTCCAGAAACATTATGATATAAAGGACATTAAATGCCCTTTGGATTAATGGGCTCAACATGAGCCCATGTTTTTTATAATTATTTTTTTGGCTTGCTAAATCTTGGGTATAATTTACATAATTTGGTTTTGGGTAAGATTGATAAGTTATTTATTATTCACTTCATAAAAAACCCATGTGATCGAATTGTGGAACTTGTGCAACATCCATTCTGCACCTTGTTTCTTCAAATTGCTAAATTGGTTATTTAGACATGATGTTATTTAACCACATGTTCTTCAACCTTTGTAACCTCACCTTCAATGCTATTATTGACAAAACTTACAAAAATTTATTAAGATTGAAAATAAATTAATTTACAACTAGATCATTTGGAAACTCCATGTAAGTAAAGAGGGGAAGATCAGAAGCACAAAAAAAAAAGTTTTAGAATTTTGGAAGGTATAGGGTTTAAGGAAGCCAAGGAAAAACCTTGATGAACTTATTATAGCCTATAGCCAAATGATGAGCTTGTTCAAGAATGGAGTTCAAGGTGAGATCATAAGCTTGTTAAGAATTGAGCTCAAGAAGGAAAACTTGACATCATTAGTCAAAATACAATATTTAGGGTCAAGGGAAAAAATTGCGAAGAATCCCAAAAATCCAAGTGAACTTGCTATAAACTACAATTTTTGCTTAATGGACTTATTTCAGCTTTTGCAATAATCAACAAAACATATGAGCACACATCACACACAAAAATTTGGATTTGAAATTCATTCAAAAATCAACTTTTGGAACAAACAAACACATAGCGCATAATTTTGAAAATAAAAAATCCATATTCAAATTAAGGCATTTGACGAAAAACGCTCGAAAATGAACAATGAATTTGGAAAAAACTTAAGTAGGGCAATGCAAAACAAAAAACTTGGAGACTTGTGTTTTTTTGGTGACCTTAAAAGAAAAACAACTTCAAAATACATAATCTCAAACCTTAAAATTAAAAACACAAACATTTGAATTTTTTGTGATTGTTCATTTTCATTTGTTGGAATGTTGTTTGCAACTTGTAAGAAGATGGGCTCCAACATTGATCATTTGTTGTTAGTCACCAACAAAATCATTGAACATCATCGCTTGTGCTCATTGATGTGACAGTCACCAATGGTGGATTCAACATTCATTAACATAATCATGCAACCAAAAAGAGAGGTCACCTCCTGAATCTTGAATCTCTCAAATGAAGTTTGTTTCTCATCCTCCAAACTAAAAACTAAAACCCTAAACTCATACCCTTGCTTAACTATTAATCATGATTAAACTAGTTGTTTCAAAAGAAAAAGACCTTGTACTTTATCAAGTGTGAGGTATGGTTATGAAAGTGACCTGGTTATTACAAAAATACCCGTCTATGCATTTCTTTGTGAGTCGGTTACAATTATCATTATTAAAATTTTAAATATGTCAGGTATAGAAGCAAAGGCATGTTTATGAATTTAAAAATAACTAAGGTTTTTGAAATAATTAAAAGTGGCAGTTATTTGGATTTGGATTAAAGAACCATAACCAGCTATTCTTTGATTCTAGAATATTGAAAGAACTAGAACCAAGGGTTCTTGAAAATTCAAAGAATTGCACAACACTGGTTTATACATTGTTTCCAAACCTAAAATGAAGACCATATTTCAAAGCATATTTCACAATTACATCCTTTCTTAGCATAAGATATCAATCATTACAATCCAATACCCAAATGGCAAATACCACATTGCATAAAAGTTCAACTTTCATGTCTTTTGTTAGGATCTCACACCAAAGGCTTGATCTTCATGTGAACTACACCTAGAAGGAACTTCATCTTATGGGTCTTCATCAAAATCCACAAAACCTTCCCTCTTCAACTCATGCACCTTTTAAACATTCATTTGTGGTTGTTGCAATGCAAGATTCATGTTGGAAATCCAATGAAAGGATGAGGTTTGGCCCCTCACAACTTTTTTAAATAAGTTATCATATGGCTGATAATTGATAGATTTTTCCAAAAATATTAAATTTTCAAACAAAAAAACCAATGGGTTTTCAAAGTCCCAATCTAAATATTTTGAGATTTCAAAAATCAATAATATTTATGAAAAGTCTCCTGTACATTTTTATTTTGGAATTGCACAAATGAGAAAAATCATTGTGAAGAGGAAAATCAACACAACAAGCCCCAAAAAGGAACGTGTCTCCTTTACATTTTCAATTAACTGGAGTGACCCAATGGAAAAGAGTGTTCCATGTATTCAAGGGATGTTAGATTCAATTCTTGGAAATCCAGGCAACACGAGGTTTGAATTTTTGTTTTTTACAACTTGCCTTCTTGAGAATTATTTATCATTGATGGTAGCCTTTTTGAAAAAAAAAGAAAAATTAATTACCTCTTTCACTTAGGCTTAATATGCATTTATCATAAATCATTTAGGTATTATATTGAAGCTTATCAAATTATGCCACTTGTTAATCTTTCATTCAAAGTCCATTCATACTCAAATCAATGAAACTTCAATTCATTTTCAACACCATTTTAGAATAGAACAATGTTAAAAGTGTATAATTTAACTCATATAAAATCATTCAGGAACCCACCAACAATCAATTACAATTATTTCTATTCTCATCATCACCTTGTACTACTACTCTCAACCCCCTTTCTCCACTTTCCACCCACCAAAAGGAAAGACTTTACTAACTTGGTTGGTTACATGGGGTGGTGTATTGTTGCAATTTCAACACTCTACCCTTTCTTCTTGAGTTAATGGTTTGAGTTAGGTAACATATACAATTGATTCCGAACATGCTTACTAATGCTAACATGTTTTCTACAATTTTCTTTTGTTAACTTTATGAAATTTGGACATTGAAATTACTTTCACAATGAATTATTTTCATTTATGCCAAAAGGAATAATTTTTTTTAAAAATCCAACAGTGAATTCCTATTCTAGTGAAGATGATATAGATAAGGGAAAATAAAGTCAAATAATCTTAATTTGTTTGTGTAGTGTTTACATCTAATATAGTATTAAATTTACACTTCAGCACTTAAACAATGGCCCATTGAAATCTAAACTTGTTCATTGGTCAATATTAATGCCTTGGGCTTTGGCTTTGGGTTCACACAAAGGTAGTTTAATGCTGGGGTCCAAGAAAATAACAATGGATGAAAAATTCACATGCGGAATCCCAAATGGTTGAAGTGGTTAATTGTTGGATGGAAAATTTTAATGAAAATTTGCAGGCCTATTTCAAAGAGGCTAGGCAGGATAGAATTTGTAGCAGCTCATGGCAACCCAAAAAAAAAAAAAAAAAACCATTATTCATTTTAAAAAATTGGATAACATAAAATACCAAAAAAATACAAAAATAATAACATAAAAAAATTATTTTTTATATTTCTTCTTAAA
>Ga0116231_10008185_pt1 | contig 18491 bp, 11 predicted proteins | sample S1TSphgellanicum_2_FD_89695 | JGI IMG/M metagenome (GOLD analysis project Ga0116231, IMG submission 89695) | Host-associated microbial communities from peat moss isolated from Minnesota, USA - S1T2_Fd - Sphagnum magellanicum MG | ecosystem: Host-associated > Plants > Peat moss > Unclassified...
AAAAGGATGGGAATTTTTTTTTTAAATTTTTTTTCCAAATTTATTAAAAAAAAAATTTGGGGTATCCCCCAACCCCCCAACAAAAAAAAAAAAAAAATAAAAATAAAAAAAAAAAAAAAAAAAAAAAAAAAAAAAAAAAGATTCCAAAAATTTGCCAATTTATCTGAAAAAAAAACTGACAAAAATATTTGTCAAAAATAAATACTGAGGTCCCACAAGTCAAGAATGATTTGAAAATAATAATAATAGCAATAATAATAATAATAATAATATTATTATTATTATTATTATTACTACTTTGACATGCTCTGATGAAAAGTCACAATTTGCCCACACTTTTGACTTAAACTTAATATATTCCTCCAGGAATTAAAAAAAGAAATCCATAAATGACAAGCCTCTGAAGATTCTTAACTACTACAAAAGATTGGGTTTCCATAAAGAGACAATTTTTTTAATAAAAAATTTAAAAAATCAGCTGCCAGATGGATGAATGACAACCAGAGAGGATGATGATGATGATGATGATGATGATGATAAGTTAGTGTATGTGTTGTGTGTTATGGGTAAGATTCATAGGCCTCTCTGTTTCTGTCTTTCTGTCAAGTACTTACTTTCTGTCTCTCTTCTCTCTCATATTGGGGGTGCAATGGAGGAGTTATAGTAGTATAATTATGGCTACCATGTAATTATGGCTACCCTTGATTGATCATTACCTGTATTAATGGCTCTTTACATTGATTATTCCTTTTTTGTGTACCTTCCTAGTACTAAAAACCCTTTAGTGTGTGTGTACATTGACCTTTGTGTTTATTAACATAACAATTAATGGCTTTAATAATTAAGACACACCCTTTCATTTCCCATTTCTAGGCTACTTGTGTTCTCAATGCTTGGTGTTCTCAATGCTCATGCAATTCTAGAGAGAGAGTCTGGCAATTTTACACCATCGACTAACTATTGGGGAGCTTATAATTTTAGGTGCATTCACACTTGGTGTTAGGAACTCTAGAGTTGAATCCCCCCTAACACCATGTTTAGCCATTTAGGACTTAAACCTATTTACCATGAAGAAGATTTTATGTTAAGCTAACATTCACTTAAACATTAAGCTATCACCCATTTCACATTGGGTGACACCTAGGATGCCACTTACATTTTCATTTAACTCTAACTTAACATCAAGTGTGAATGCACCATTATAAGTTGTATATATTATGTATAATACGATGTAGCCTAAGTGGTAATAAGATAGAGCCAAAAGTGGCAAGTCATTTAGATAGGCATTTTTACCTTTTTTTTCTTTTTTGACTACCTATTGAAATGAATTTGTGTCAAATATTATTAAAAAATTGGCAATAAGACACACCCACACTTAGCTATTTATTGCAAATTCTATTTTCACATTTGCCCCCAAAAAAAAATCACTGGAGTTTTCATCTTCCTAAGGTGCCCCATTACAGGATGGATTTGGATGGAACAAAGTGGTTCTGGATGGGCTTGTTGGAAACAAAATGGCTAGAGTGAACTAGCAGCACCCACCAATGCACTTTGTAGGATGGATGGTATGTGGACAAGAAACATTTTTTCGTTGAATTCCTTTCCAATAGCTAACCATGGCCTTTGGTTATGAACTAACCATCCACATATATCTACTAGTGTTGGTCGGTTATTGCTTTCTTTCATAACCATTGGCTAGGTTTTTCTTTAAACATCTTTTGGGAACAAATCACAAGTTATCAATATCAATATGAAAATGTGTGTCAAAGTAGGCTAACAAAAAAAATGGGGCAATAAATTAAAGGATAGTTTTCAAATAATGTGTTGAGAAGATCCAGTTATAGGGTTTTTTTAGTTTTTTTTTAATTAAAAAAATAGTGTTTAAAGATTGATAATGTACCTAGACGATAATTAGGTCATCCATGTAGGTTGTTAGATTTTTAAAGTTCCATACTAGATGAATATCAATTTAACTAATTATCAAAAAAATCAATAACTAGTAGGTAGGTTATTAACAATGTTGTGAAGGTATTTGATTTTTCCAATATGAGATGAGTCCAATTAGTAGATGTTAAAGGGTTGAAAGGCCTTTTGGGGCTGGTCTTTTGCTTTTCTTTTCAACTTAAGAACAACCAGTTTTGAGTCTTTGACATATTTGCATTTGGAGAGGTGAGTTGGGTGTATGTGTTTCAAAAATTGTGTTGCAAGGTATATGGGGTGGGTATTTATCAAATACCCAGTTGGATTTTACCAAATACTAGTTTCATAAATTGGTATTGGATCAATTTTCTTGGTATTGCCAATCCTTCAAACAAAATGCCCCAAATTTTTTTTTAATGAATTTCTTAGCTAATTTCTACTTTGTTAAATGTATTATATATGAATTTGCATAAAGTCAAGGCAACAAAGTTTTGAAATTAAAAATAGATCCTCACATCCAAGTCTTTTGTCAAACCTAACTTAGTTTCAAAAGGATTGAATTTTCAAAGTCAATGAGCTATGTGCATCTAATATGTGGGTTATTTGGCCAAGTTTTGCTAACAAATATCAATTGGTCTAGGTGGTAAATGTGATGAGAAGCTCAACTATGGAAAAATCCAATTGCTTTTAATTTGGCTTGTTGGAATGTCAAAAAAATTCTTACCAACATTGTAATTATGGGAAACTTTTGTTGCTCTATGTGTCATTAATTCAAGGCACATTTGCAATCTACATCAATGAAATAATGTTGGATGTCATCAAATTCCCTTTACACAATTTGTTTCAACTATCAAGATTTGTTTCCATGCTATGAAAAAAATCATAGTCAACTATAGTGCTTTGCACTTGCTATTCTTCAAATGTTATAAACATCAATAGCTTGTAACAACCACTAGCAAAGGGAGTAACCATTATTCATCATACTCAACAATCAAAATTCATGGCTTTTCATGTCCCACATAACTATCGACAAGGTGTATTGTTTTAAACTTGGGATCAAACATCATAACTAAAATGTTATGCCCTTTCTTCTTGTGAAAACAATTCAAAAAGGAAATGAAAGAAAATATGACCACCAACGTTTTTTTGCTTCATTTTCACCATCATGTCTTCTAACTTTTCATCAAAAAGATTTGCATTTGGGTCAACCAAGTTATTAAGAATAACCCAATTTGCCAACTTTCATTTAAGATTTCGACATGTCACAATAATGAATTGCAAGGCTTTCCCAAGGAGCCAATACTCACAACTTTGATTCAAAACACATTCAATCATAATAGGTAAAACTTTGATCACAACTTCAACAACTACCCAAGTCCTTGGAAATGGCGTTTAACTTTGTAATGCCACATTTCACCACCTATAACATAGTGCAATGGTTATCCAAAATGTAAGTGCATTTTGGAACAACAACACTTATTTTGCAAAACCTAGAATTAAAAGATAACATTTAAGCATTTCAAAAATTGAAGAGATAACAAACCATGTGGACATCAAAATTCAAATAAACTTCAATCATAAGTTTTTTATAAAAAAAATTACTCAATGTGTTCCTATTTTTGGGCTCTAATTTAGAATCCACATAAGCTTGTTCCTAAGTTTGTTAGCCTTTGCTCAATTTTTTGGGTCAAATAATATATTTTTAATGTTATATTAAATTGATTTATAAGGGCATGCTTCATGCCTCAAACAACTTTTCATTGATAATAATATATTGGCAAACTTAAAATAAACTGTGCCCAAAAAAAGACTATTTAAGTGGCTTAAACATACCCGAGGACACAAGAAGTATGCAAGTTTATGCAACCAAATGGACTTTACATTCGTCAATGGGATACATCTCTTGATCACAAAGAACATTAAATCCTCTAAAAATTCCTTTTGTGTCTCATGTGCAAACAAAATTGTGTACCTATGCGTGGATCCTTGCTAGTGACACTCCCTCAATCAAAAGGTCAAGCTTTATGCAAGGTAAGTCCCTTAGAGCAGGGGTCTCTAGAAATATGGTCCTACCCCCTTGGCTATGCCTCAAGAAGTGGGGCCCTCCTTTCCAGAAACCCCTTCTCCTTGGGCCTTACCTACCAATTAAGGGGTTTTCAATGGATGGTGCATTGGTGGGTGCTGGGTCACATTATGGACCCCAGTGAACCAGCACCCACCAATGTGCCATCCACCGGATGCTTTGTTATTCCTCAGTTGTGGATGAACCTCAACTCTGAGTTAATATTTGGTTTCACCTTGGTAACCAATTTTGCAGGACCTATATATATAGGTAGATAGGTAGGTAAATAGATAACTGCTAGGTAAGTGGATGATTTATACATAGGTATGGGTCGCTTTTATTACCTACCTACTAACAACTTGCTTGTGGGTTGTTGGTAAATTGGTAGTTTAAAAAAGCAACTAAGCGAACTACCATGGTTAACTAGCAAACTGAAACCACTTATCATCCATCCGTCACCGTGCACTGGTGGGACCACAGCCTTATAATAGACAAAACAGGTTCATCCACCTTTTTCAACCCCATCCAAAAACAATTGCATCCCTCATCTCCATATAGCAAAATGCATGATATACTTGCAACATCTTTCATATACAAATTGACCTAAAGTGGAGTGCTAGGGAAGTAAAAATTACTCAAAAATTAGGAAACTTTTGTAAGGATATGTTAAAAGGATTTTAAGAGTCCAAAGGCTCAAGCAAGCAAGCAAGTATCAACTTCATTTTAAAATTCCAAATGGAAACATATTTCCATCCCAAAAGATTGATGATTGAATTGGAGGTGTGAGTTATGGAATGTAGGTTTGTACTGTACTCTCATATCTTCATCAAATTTTGGAGTGGAGTTTATTGGTGTACAGTTCTGACTTGTGTAATGGAGTAGGGGCTACCCTAAACCCCACAACACCCTTTTCATTTTTCATACATTGGTGCCCTTTATATTAGGGTTATGAGTATAGGCCATGAGTAGCCCAAAAAGTTACTCTTTCACATATTTGAAGAATCTACTATTATAAAAAAATTCAACATTTTATTCACTTTATTTTCCATCATATGCAATGTTTTATCTTTCAATTTTTTTGGATGAAGGCAACAAACTGGAGATTGTCAACGAGAAGCTTTAGCCAGATTAGGCTACAGGCCAGATATGAACATAAATTTTTTATGAATCCTTTTTTTATATTTTGGCTACCTTCTAGAACCTGTTGAGGAAATCTGGCGATTTTATATCTATCCATGAAGGAAGGTAGTTTGTTTTGTTTTGTAGTTATGAGATCCACCAAACTGGGATGCTTCAGATCGTGTTCTTGGTGTCTTTGGAAAGCTCTTGACAAGGAGAGGTGCATGGGCTTGGTTTCATGACGTTTGGACTTGGTGATGCGAAATTTCTTGAATATTGAATGATTTCTTCACTGAAAATTAAATTAAATTGTAGCTGAAAATGTTGGAGGAATTGGAATGTGCCTTTGGTGTTGGTGGAAAGATCTTGATGAGCAAGATTTAATGGAATTTATTTGGTAAGATTTGGATCCAGAATGTGGGAGATGTTTGATTTTTAAGTGATCTCTGCTGCTGAAAATTCAAATAAATTCCAAAAAACCAGGTTTTGGAAGGAAAAATCAGTTGAGAACGTGGTAACACTTGAAGGCTTACCATTCAATTCAAGCATGATTTCCTTTCATATTCGGCTGTTCAAAAAATTGATACATACATTGCAAAACAATGTTCACATGTTGAGTTTCCCTATTTTGTAATGGGTTCACACTTGAGCCAATGGCACAGGCCTACACTTGGTATTGTCACCTTCTAAAGTGATGCCTAATTAATTTTCAACACTAGGTCTGACTTTGGTAACCAATTCTGAAACCCAAAACTGGGTTTTGGGTTCCCTTTATGTGTGGAACCAGAATTGGAACTGGAACTAAGATTTTTTGAAAAAAATACTACAACAAGGGGCCTAAACAGAGGGTAATTGGCAGTGGACTACCAATTCTAGTCTGGGTTATCTAGAACCAGTTCAAAACTACCTCCGTTTCTTATTAGGAACTGGACCCAGAACTGGATTCCAGGCTCCCATTTTGTGTGAAACTGGAACCAGATCTGGAACTGTTTTGATTTATTGTTGAAACCAAAAACCCAAGGTTCTTCATAAAAGTCAAGAACCACCCAACACTAGTTTTTGCCATCATATTATGAGTGTAAGTGTTGATTCGCCCAAGGCCTCGGTTTCACAGCTGTTCTGAAGTGCACGGTAGTCCTTCTCAAGGCCTTTGTGGAACTGACCATAGAATTTTAGGCTTGTGTGTGTGTGTGTGTGGATTTCGGAACTGATTTTGGGTTAGCCTGTCAGCTCAGAATTGTGAGGAGCCAGAGCAACCATGTCAATGAGCAGCAGGTCATGTACTATGGAACTAACCCTATCAGCTTATCCCACCCAGGAATGGGTCAAGCCTGGCAAGGATAGCCACCATTCCACAAGGTGGCAATGGGCTGTTCCAGGGCCTATTTAGAAGCCTAACTTGTTTTGAAACCAACTATTTGCATTTCAATTGCATATTTTATACACACACACACACACACACACACAAAGACATTGGTAATATAACAAGTGGAGCCAACAAAGGGGCATGGCATTATACTTCCCCCTTTGAATTTCATGTTTTGTGCATAAGAAAGCATTTGGCATATTTTACAAGCTCCTAGGGAGATTCAAACACCACTGCAAGGAAGTAAGATCTAGTTATAATTGTTAGCTTACTTCTTACTGCTTGGAAGCAAGCAATGTTTTTTTGAATGACAAAAATTTGTCAAAATTTTCTAATTTTTTTGAATTGGTCATTTGTATGCTTTGAATGAAAGGGCAAAAATGAAATTTCATCTAAAATTATCATGGCAAAGGATGCCATTGCCAGTATTGGTACCTCACACTGTACTATGTCACCTTCAAAGCAATGCCTCACACCCTCAATTTGTCAAATACTACCTTATAGACAGCCTTGTCTTCATCTTCTCCCTTTTCACTTATAGATTTTTTTATGTTTTCCCTCTTTTGATCCAAGCCATTCACCAACTTGATTTAACTTGCTTAGCATTCCTTTTCCCACTCATTCTCCCACTTGCAAGAAGAAATTGTCAAGGCTTAACCCCCATTTGAACCTTATATGTGTAATGTGCATTGTGTATAGTCTATATGAACATTGAGTCTGTAAGTTGAAGCATTTAACATTATGAAGTTCATGTAATATGATATTGTAATGGAATGTTGAATGGGCAATGGGCATTGAATGGAAGTCCGTTAAGGAACAATCTATGATTTGAGAAAATTGTGCAATATGGTGCCACCCCAATTGCCTTAGACATTAAAAGTTGGGAGCTAGAACTTGTTGAAGCTTGGATTCAATCATCAATGTGATTTTCAAACTTGCAAGTTACAACTCATGAACAACAAAACAAAACTTACATGGTCAAAATTGGTCACTAAATCAATGAACTTGTATAAGTACTTTTGATTATAAGCTCGATATTGTTTAAGTTTATAAATTGTAGGTTTATATTTTGAGTAAATGAGTTAAGGTTTTCAATCATGTTCATTTTCTTGAAGTTTGTTAATGACATTGTAAGTTGTTGAATTTTTGCAAATTATGAATCATGATCCTTGAATGACATCGTCAAGGTGTACATTGTGGTTTAAAAGTTTTGCAAGCTTTTGAATCAAGAATCTGAGATCATGAAAATGCCTACTCTTTGGCAACCACCAAACCAAGTTCAAGTATTTTAATTTTGCTTGTAACCCTATTGATTATAGCCTACTTGTGATGTTTTGTGACGCAAATTCAAGTGGCAATAATGTAACCACATCCACCTTACACAACCTTGTAAGGTCTTCATGTGCACTACCTATTGAAAATGTTATGTCAATCATTTGTTTTAGCAATTCCATAGGTACAAACTAATAGTTTTCCCCATTGGGTTCACCTATAAATTCTATTGGATGAAAGCACATTAAATCCCATCCCATTTTTTGTGATGAATGATATTGATATACAACACATCAATTAAATCTATAATCATTTAGAAGTTCACAATTTTTGGTTGGAAATCCAATCCAAAAATGTGTTTATTGCAATAAATGGATAATAACATTTTCTTTTTAGGAAAAAAAAAACCCATTACCATATGAAAAAAAAGAGATTTTATAGTTGGGCATGGCATTATTTTTTCATTTTTCATTTTTGGGTAATGTTTTATGAACCACAAACATGAAACCTTATGGTTAATGAAAAAATATAAGTTAATTATTGTATGTACATTGATTTTATTCAATCCTTTTCATCTAACTACTGAATCAATATTAACTTTGATTCAAAATGAACTTTGAGTTCAAAAATGTTGTCATGCAAATTCTAAGTTTTTTGCTTATGTTTAGAAAATTAAAAAATGTCATCAAGATGTAGCATATTGAATAGTATGATACTTGTTATACATCATTTTTTTTTATGAAAAACAATTCATCTTTAATGTGTTTTCACCCTATTGTCAATAAGTCTCTAATGTTTATGACTCCTCTTCCTATACATGATGATCATGTGTCCCCACCAAAATCTAGGAAACAACAATTGTGATATGAATTTATTTGGAAATTTTGAATTTCATGGGCAATGAAATTACCTTGGGTTGAATTGCAAATTGGGTTTGATGGACATGTGCATATTGTTAGGTACAAAGTTTGTTTAAATATGGAACATAAGAACAAAATGTTAACATTTAACTAGGATTCATTCCAAACATATGTGAGTTGTAAGAAAATATAAAAAGTTTGAGTGGGATGAAAAAGGGGCAATGACAAAAATGAGGTTGTTTATGCCTCCAAGGGTAATGAGGTCAATGTTGCAATTGGTTGTTAATGAAGTGGTGGGGGAAAACGTAGGAAGCTTGTACAATTTTCCACCTTGTTCCACACCATGCAACATGGTAGGTTGATGTTGGAGTATGAGGCTCACATAAAGCTCTTTGATTTTTTGAATGTGGAGGACAACCCCAAAATGCATTGGAAAAATTCAATGAAATGAACTATGGTTCAACATGCACAAAATTGTGTTGGATGCCACCATAGTTGTTGTGGTAGCAACCTAATACCTTTCTTTAACTCGTGATGAGGTGAACACTATCAACAACCAGAATTGGTTGTCTATACATGTCTATGTGGTGTAAAATTGATCGTGTGTACCAATTATTTATTCCCTTGAACACACAGTGGTTGGATCAAGTGCTAACAACTTGATCGTAATGCTTATGCAAGCTTTATTGAACCAAGGTGGTTTATCCAAAAAGTTGATTGATAAAAAACTCGTACAAGGTTTTTGTATTTTAAGGTATCAAATCAAGGATTACAAAACAAATTTTTGAACAGTAAACCCCCCACTCCATATTCTCCACATTGTACAATTATTTTTAAAAAACCCTAAACACCATTTGGGATTTTCCAAGCTTGCCAAGGTAATGGAAACAAAAGGTGTTAAGATTTTAAAGAATGTGAAAATTAATTGAATTTATGTGTTGTATTCCAACAAGACATGTTATGTCTAAATACACAACATTGTTAATCAAAATGGGCATTGATGGGTTCAACAATTACAAAGCAAAGGCAAATTTTGACCTCTTTCATGATGTCCAAATTATGTTGGGGTTTGCTACCATACCCCCTTTGTTGTGCTCAGCCAATTCACAACTTGATTAAATTCAACCAATTGAGGGATGTGTTCAAATTTGTTGATTTTGAAGGATGTTTAATAAGGTGAAATCTATGTTTTATACACAAACATGAACACCAAGTTCAAGTATAATGCTTTTGAAGGTTACTAGTCCAACTAAATGCCAAGCATAAATCAATTATCATATGTTGGTCGACAAATTTGAACATTCAAATTAAGCATTTGACATGTGATGTGAATCATCAACACATATGGGCAACTCAAATAAATTTGTAAATAAATGAAATATTATTTGTGACACAAGAAATGTGTGTTGTACCCATGGCACTTGTGGAAGTAGATTGTGTGGATATTTTTAAAACCTACCCTTGTTTGCATTTTTGTTTTCTATACATGCATTGTAATTTGTGAGTGTGATATTTTTTTGTTGACTTGGTGGGTGTGTTTGTGTTTGAACTTTGGTAGGAACTAATGAATGCCTTTGTTGCAAAATTGCAAGCACTATTACATATGTGTGCTTTTACATTTTTTATGATTGAAATTTCAATTAAAACAAATAGGGAACAAAATTGTCCTTGGTTATGATCAAACCAATCATTCATGCCAAAAATTTGATTGCATTTTTTATTGGAATCATTGAAATTACTAGTTGACGTGGCAATATTAATTTAATTAAAAAATTATGCATATATTAATGTTTAAATATTCTAATAATAATAATATTGATAGTATTAATTTTTTCAAAATTAAACTAAAAATGAATCCAAAGTCACATTAAACATGTAATTCCATTGTAAAAATAATAAAATTTTCAGGTTCGATGAACTCATAATAGGCCATCATGATGATGTCACCAACACACACATCCAAAGTGGGATTTGAATATTCACTTCTTCAACCACAACCAAGGCCTTACCATCTAACCAGCACCTCATGTGATGATATAAATTATTATTGCAAAATTTATAAAATGTATATTTTATAATATCATGCAATATAGTTTTATTATATAATTAGATCATTTCATAATGAAATGGTTTATGCATGTACATATTTCATATCATTATTCAATTTAATTGATTTTAGCTTGATAATTACATTGAAATTTATAATGTTTATAAATTGCAAAATGTAAAAATGATTACATTCCTTTTTAATATCTTGAACTATTAATTATTTATTTAAATTATAATTTAATTTAAATTTACAAAATTACAAACTTCAATTGATAAAACATTAAATTAATTTTTATAGCTTGATTTAGGAAAAAATTCAAGTATAACAAATTCTTAAATTCTGAAATGTTCAACATTTTCACAATGAAATTAATTTCATTTAAAAATTTTAATAATGAAAATTCACATCTCCTTATTTAGGGGTTATTTTAGTTAGAACAACAATTTGGTAACTTTTTAAATTACTAGGAATGGATTTATTCATTGTTTCCACTAACAATGGAAGTAATACATATTAGTTTAACTAGTGCTTGGAACTTGGTTAGTTGGCCAACTAGTTGCCCCATGAGTATGAGCTAATTTAGAGGGGAATTTGGAGGGAGGAGAATATGTTAAATTTTTAAGGAAAGAAGTGGGAAATAAAGGAAAATTTTGAGGGATTGAAGGAAGGGGTGTGGTCTTTTTTGGCTCTTTATCTTTAGTTAGATTTAATTTTCATTTATCCCATCCTCTCTCCCCTTTCTCTTCATTTTTCTTCTAATATTGTAACACATGGAGGGCAACATGTTGTATTTCTTTTGGCCATAAAAGCATAATGGGAAAAAAATAATTATAAGGATTTCCAAATACATTTCTTGGGTGTATGTGTATGTGTTAGAAGGGTAAAGATGTGGAAAGAAACTACCACCATGGAAACAACTAGGAGGAGACCAACAAGGGGGTAATGGACAAGAGATACCACAAGATTGTTTTCCTTGTGTTTTTAGGTTTTCTTTCTAGATGTCTTTTCCATGTTAGAACATCAAAGCGATAATTTTACTACAAGTCAAAATTATTACCCCTATTACCATCTTCTTTTGTTTCTTTAATTTTTCTTTTTCTTCGCTTATAAAGGTAACTTTGTTGTGAAATAAAATTACCACCTTTAAGAGTTCTAATTATTAATTTGAAGAATTATTCTCTAGGTGTGTTTTTAAGTAATTATAAAACAATTATATTAATTTAATTCCACATGGGTGCCACATATTTATGTGTTCAACATAATGTTTATTTTGACTAAATAACAAGGTTTATAAAAAATGAAAATAAACATACCTAGTTTTGATTTTAATCAATTTGAAAATTTAATCAATCATTTTAGACAAATGGACTTGACTTGAATTAATCATGATGTTAGTGGCAAAAAAATCATGTTTTTGTAGTAATGAAGGACTTCATGGGATTATGGACATTTTGGGTGTGTTCTACCCACAATGTGGATTCCAACCATATGTAAAGGAATGTTTTTGAAAACATTTGAAGGTGATAAAAACAACTTATTGCCATCCCAAGAAGTGGGCATTATATTTGGATACCTAAGGTGCTATCATGAACTTTTTTGGACATTCAATAATCCATGTTTAAGCTAGTCATGAAATCCAATGCTTTAGATGCCATTGATAAATTTGCATATATGAATCCTTTCACACAATTTTAACACATTTTTTCAATCAACATATTGTTTTCTTGTTCTTTTCCAACATACTTCAAATTGGTAGATATTGACATGGTCCAAGTCCTTGGGAACATGGAAGATGAATGTTGCTTCAATTCTTTCATTATCTAGGAATCAAAGTTACATAATCAATTCATTAACAATTTGGGTTTAGTAGTTAGAATGTTCTCCCAATTTTGTTTCACCCTTCACAAATTTCCATATGTAGATGTATACGAGTAGTGGCATGAAACATTAGTGTTTAGTGTGGGGTGGGAACTTGATTTGATTAAGCCTTCTAGTTGTGCAATTTTTTAATGAAAAAATTAAAATATTTTTTTCTTAGGTTATCACAATTAATGTTTATTATTCTTTGTGTAAATGAATCCTAATGGTTATCACTTCTAACTTACGATTTCCCCTCTACAATTTACAAGCTCTTATGTTTTTTGTGAGATGACATTATGATTATAATGTGTTTTGTATGTGTTGTTTTCATTTAACTTTTTGCTAAGTTATGCTATAACAAGCAATTTGAACGGTTCAATCCCCTCACAAGTGATAATTCATTTTTTGGGTATGTTTATGGTTTTAGTTTGGTGCATGAACATTATGCAATTGTATGTTTTTGGGTTACAAATCATGATTCATGCATGGTCCCTATTCAAGATTGAATTTTGAAATATATCTTCATTTCCAAATTGGTTTTTAGACTCTAAAGCTATAATCTATGTTGTTTAAAGGTTGGTAGTTTAAATTTATCCTATATGCATTCATAATAGCCAAAAACCTACCAATGTTTTAACAATTGGTAGCCAAAATCGGCCACCTTGAAAAAATATATATAAGGTTTAATTGAACTACGTTCCCCTATCCAAAAATGGCCTAAAGCTTATTCATAAAAAAATCTCTTAGCTAGTTTGATTTCCAAGTCATTCCAACCAATTGACAATTCAACACTAGTGTTAAAATAAAAGCCATACATGATATTTTTCCAAAACAAAAAACATTGTTTAAAACAACTACATTTGATTGATTTATTTTATTTTTGACTTTTCAAGCTTTTCATCAAACCGTATAGTAGAATTGCATAATGTTCCATAGTCCATTTTCAAGCACCCCTCCAATGGGGTGTTTAATATTCTCCCAAAAAAAGGTTGCATGTTAGACCCCAAAAAAATTTTGATTCCAAAATCCTAAAAAATAAGGAAGATGGATTTTTGCCCTAGGATAATTTTTAGTTTGGAAAATGGGTGCCTCCTTAAAACTAAATTATTGGTCAACACAACTATGAAATAACCAATCTTGGGTGATTAATTAATTTTTGTCATAACCTCCACCTTTTGGTTTTTGAACATTTTCACAATTAAATAATCTCCAATTTTGATTTTTTGAGAATTTTGGAATAGTTGTTAGGATTTATGAAAGAAGTGGCAAAGAATAATAATCAAGGGCCGGTTATTTTATTACTTATTTGAATTTTTTTAGTAAATTGGTTTTGGGGTCAAACTCGGTTCTTTGATTTTTTGAGAATTGTTAGTCAAAGGTCCATATATGTGATGCTTTACTTGTTGATTTTTTATTTCTATAAGAAAGAATCGTCCAACACTTGAAACAACCATAAAAATGGTTACAAATTTGGAAGAGTTTGTACTTTTGGTAGATTTTATCATACTCTTATATAAATTACATTTAATTGACCATGTTTCATGGACCACACCTTGAAAAATGAAAGCATGTATTGTTACATTACCTTGACCATTGTAGCATGTGTGGTTGGCCCGAGTGTAAATTAGTTACCCAACTAATTTTTCCTTCCAACATCATTGTTTGTAATTTAATTAAATTATTAATGAAAAAACTACTCAAATCTCAATATCTCCTTCACCTTATGTTTAAAAATGTTCAAATTGCCTTCATTGAATCTTATTCATTGAAGGATATCCAAAAATATGAAAAGGGTGATAAAGGCATTGTGGTTTGGAAGATCTTGACATGACAAACAAAACAAGCAAACAATCTTCCTTCATAGATAAATATCAATGGACACTATTTGTTTTTGAAAAATCTTATCTTATGGGTAATGGAATGCTACAAACTTTGAAATTTACTAACCTAAATAAAGGTTTTGTGTAAATGGTTGTATTACCTAGATGAAGAATTTAAAAATCCAAGGTGCATAATAGTTTAATGACATTAAAAATCATGAATATGAGGTACTTGTGTATTTGGATACAATATTCAAAATGTTTATAATGAAATTATCAATGCAAACCCTTTAACATGTGGTTCAAGATTTTTCTATTATAACTTTCAAAAACATGTTTTTAGTGGTTCATCACAAGGTGCAAGAATCTGAAAGTTGAAAAACATCATGTAAACATATAATGTAAACAAATGTTAAAGATATTTTATACAAGGATTTCAATTGCCAGCCTTTTTTTGCACAAGAATTCACATTGTTGTGAACTTTTAGTTTTTTTTTGTTCCAAATTCAATGATTTTTGAGAATGTTTTTGTTAAAATTTGAAAATTTTAATAAAATTGCAAAATTTCCACACATTGTTTACATAGGTATTAAAAAATATTTAAGAAAATAATTCCTTTCATTTTTTTAATAGTAAAATTTGGATATATCAACTTGTAGATGATTGCTACCTTGACCACATCACAAAATTGAAAAAAATAACATTGTCAACATGTAGTTTGAAAAAATCATTTGATGTTGAATAAATGGTAGCCATCCATAACATAACAAAAGGGAATGATTCTTCAATATAGAAAACGTATGAAACATAATAGTTTGGCATCATTTTATATTTTAAACTAGGTACTTAGTTCAAACTATGGTGAAATTTTCACAAAAATTTAAAGTCCTCATTTATGGTAGGTTTTTTATGAAAAAATTGCCACAATGAAAAAAACTATACAAAAAAAAAAACAAACATATCATTGTCAATTATTAATTTTTACATGTCTTTTTTTTTTTTTGTAAAATAATTGTTGGGTTCTTGCCCATTACATCTACCTAAATACCATATATATTTAAAAGCCAAGGCCACATGCCTTTCTAATTTTATTATTATTCATGCATTTTATGAAGACCTTTTTCTTTAGAATTCATGGATTTTGTTCCAACACATCCAATCTTTTTGTTAATATCAACTCCCAAATAATTTTTTTTAATAATTAGTTTCATTGTCAAAAATCATTCAAAATTTTGGATTTATTTGTGTTAAACCCCAACAATATGTCAATTGACACCACCTCACCCATGAATCTTATGGATCATTTCCATTACCACTTTACTAAAACAAACCCAAAATATTGCTCTCATGACTTTTGACAACAAACATTTTCACAAATACACATACCTGTAGATTCCAAATTTACACACCTCGCACATGCCATAATCAACATTGTCATTAAATTATAGAAGCATTACAAGATGGGAACACTCATTTCATTTCCAACACATTAACCGTGACAAAGTTTTCCTCTCTCCCTTTCATATTTTTGATGTAATGGTTGCATTTTTGTAACAAACTTTATCAATCTCTAATTATTTTTTTATAGCTTATTGACATTGTCGACTTGGGAAATCATTGGGTCTTGGCACTTTGGGGTGGACCAAAATTAGCCAAAATTTTGTCCCAAAAAACTTCATTTTGTAAAAAGTTTACATTTGGTCACAACTAAATACAAGCATAGGCATTATTATTCTTAAGGTCTTAGGGTTTTTACGCCATTAAAAATTTGACTCAAATAAAGGTCATATAGTAAGGGATGTGTGCAAAATCCCAACATGAGCAATTTTATTTTTAATATGTTATGAACTTTTTTTAATTAATTTTTATCCCCAAACAAATGTCCATAACTCAATATTTTCATATAATTTGATATTTTAAAAAAATCATTGTAATTTTTAGTTAAACAAGTTCCTAACAAGGTTAAGATCCAACCATTAATTGTAATCAAAGGTCCAATAACTTCAATTTTATTTATGGGCATCTTGTAATTTCAAAAATTCATAGACTATTACAAAATGTGGGTGCAATTCACTAGTCCATGTTTAGTGGACTAGTAAATTCATTTAAAATCTAGAAACATCACTTGACATACAAAGATGCATAGTCCATGTTTAGTGGACTAGTAAATTCATTTAAAATCTAGAAACATCACTTGACGTACAAAGATGCATTTTGTTGTAATGATATTTTTTACTATTTTAGTCATTTTGCATACTAATCAATTGATAAATGTACATATTCAAGTTCATAATCTAAAATGAATCCTTATTTACAAATCCTAACACATACAATAACATGTAGTTTTTGCAATGTACACCGCTACCAAAAAAAATGAACTTTGACATGGCAACAAAAGTGGTCTAGCCTAACATGCATTAGCCCCATTTGCTTGCCAAGATCAAATGCCTTTGCATGTTGGTTTACATTAATTGATATGCATGTTAGTTTGTTACATATTAACCATGCTTTCACTACATGTTGGCTTGCTACAATACAACATGTTATTTCTATCATGTTGGCTTGCTACCATACAATATGTTATCCCTATTCATAATTGTGCATTGTGACATGCTATAGGCTTCATACAATTGACTTGCCTACCATAATTTATTCTTTATTTACACTAGGTGATTATTACCTATCAATCAACCTCAACTACAACAATTAATATTAAAAGTAATTTGATTACACATTGTGAAAGTTAAAAGTTAAAACAATTGTAATTGAATGAACAAAGGATGCATTGGATTTTATAAAGATTCGGGAGTAAAGAGTTTCAAATTGGAATAATGTTATGATACATGACAAACCATAACACCTTGTGTAATAAACAAATGATATCCCATAACTTACCCCATTGCAATTTGTTAAACACATATATTTTTAATTACTAAAATGAATATTTCGTGTATATCATTTTTTCATTCATGGATGAAGTTTAACTATCATCACCTAGTTTGACATTCATGAACAAAGTTCATTCATAATTTGATCCAACCATCACCATGCATTTTTGGTCCAAAATATGTATATGGGAAGGTGTTCAAAAAAGTTCTATGGATGGTGGGTCGTATAGAAGTTTCCTTAAACTAGGTCTTCATAACAGTATAAATATCAATGCCTTCCCCTCTTAAATTACTTTCAATTTATTCAACATCAATATGAGTTAAATGCTTTTACCATAACTTCGTTGATTTTATTTCATGTTTCTGACCTTTCATGTTATGAATATATAAAAAATTGAATATTTTTTTTCATATTTCATGACTTTGTTTTTTATACCCTTTGTGCATGGATTAAATTTAGACATTTTTCATTATAGTTTATCTTAACTTTTATGCATATGGAAAAGTCTTGGATCATGGTAGTTTTGTGTACATGACATTTTGAATTACACCTAAATGTAAATCCCACTTTTAACCAAATATCAAAACCTTGGATAAACAAAGAAGTTTATAACCATGTTATTTTCGAGTAACATGAAACTTTGCTCCTATGATGTAGGCGGCTTGATACCAATGGAGTGTGAAGGAACAATAGTTGGATCCTTGCCACTTGTCAATTGAAAACAACAATTTGTTTTTGGCAACAATGTTATTTGAAATAATCACCAAAAAAATCCCCAACTTGTGATGTTTTGTGAATTGATGTTGAAATGGATCACACATGGCATGTTTCAAACTATTTTGATGAACACTTGTAAAGAAAATGGGTATGCATGTGTGCAAGATGACATTAAATATTTTATCATTTAAGAAAACACCAATTAATTGGTGGAAATATCTTTTTACAATGAGACAACAACATTATATATAATGTTGTTGCATGGTGGTAGCCATTTTTTTCACATATTATTCCTTTTTATTGAATGAAATAAAATCAAACCATAAAATGTTGACATATGTTATTAAGGATAAGACATAGGTATATCTACACCTTGTTAGGCAATTATTGCAAAATATTTAGATTTTGTCGTTAATTGTTGTTGGAATCCAATTTAATGTGAATGGAGTTCAAACTTGATTTGTATTGGAGGGCTTTTTTTTTTTTTTTGAAAATAGTTAGTATTCTTTTCGGTGTTTTATAATGAAATCACTTGCCACCGTAGTTTAAACAACAT
>Ga0116231_10008187_pt1 | contig 18488 bp, 15 predicted proteins | sample S1TSphgellanicum_2_FD_89695 | JGI IMG/M metagenome (GOLD analysis project Ga0116231, IMG submission 89695) | Host-associated microbial communities from peat moss isolated from Minnesota, USA - S1T2_Fd - Sphagnum magellanicum MG | ecosystem: Host-associated > Plants > Peat moss > Unclassified...
AGCTTGTGCAGCTCCGGCATCCCGTTCGCCTTCGGGCCCTGGAAGCGCACCACCACCACCACATCCCGGTTCAGCGCCCCGGCTTTGAACGCCGCCTGCACATCCTCCTGGCTGGTAAACACCGCCGCCGGCGCCTCAATCACATGGCGTTCCGGCGCCACGGCCGAAATCTTCATAATCGCGCGGCCGAGCACCCCGTCCAGCACCGCCAGCCCGCCAGTGGGGGCGAAGGGTGCGGCCACCCCGCGCAGCACGCTTTCATCCCCGCTCACCGCCGCCGCCGGCACCCAGGCAACCCCGCCATCGCCGGTAAGACGCGGCTCGGCCGCATAGGCGCCAAGCCCGGTCCCCGCCACCGTCCGCACATCCTCATGCAGCAGCCCCGCCGCCAGCAGCTGGCGGATCACAAACCCCGTCCCCCCCGCCGCCTGGAAATGGTTCACATCCGCCTTCCCGCTCGGATAGATATGGCAAAGCAGCGGCGTCACTTGCGCCAAATCCGCAAAATCATCCCAGGTCAGCGTGATCCCCCCGGCCGCCGCCATCGCCACCAGATGCAGCGTATGGTTGGTCGAACCGCCGGTCGCGTGCAGCGCCACAATCGCGTTCACAAACACCCGCTCATCCAGCATCACCCCCACCGGCGTATATTCATTGCCCAAAGCCGTCAGGCTCAGCGCGCGCCTGGCCGCCGCCGCCGTCAGCGCCACCCGCAAAGGCGTGTTCGGGTTCACGAACGCCGCACCCGGCAGATGCAGCCCCATCACCTCCATCATCATCTGGTTGGTGTTGGCGGTGCCGTAAAACGTGCAGGTCCCCGGCCCATGATAGGCCTTGCTCTCCGCCTCCAATAATTCCGCCCGGCTTGCCTTGCCCTCGGCATAAAGCTGCCGGATGCGGGATTTCTCCGCGTTCGGCAGGCCAGAGATCATCGGCCCCGCCGGCACAAACACCGCCGGCAAATGCCCAAACGCCAGCGCGCCGATCACCAGCCCCGGCACGATCTTGTCGCAAATCCCCAAAAACACCGCGGCGTCAAATGTCTGGTGCGAGAGCGCGACCGCGGTCGAAAGCGCGATCACGTCGCGCGAAAACAGCGAGAGCTCCATCCCCGCCTCGCCCTGGGTGATCCCGTCGCACATCGCCGGCACCCCGCCCGCCACCAGCGCCACACCCCCCGCCGCCCGCGCCGCCGCGCGAATAATCGCGGGGTAGCTCTCGTAAGGCTGATGTGCGGACAGCATGTCGTTATACGCCGTCACAATCCCAAGGCTCGGCGCACCGCCTGTGCGCAAAACCGCCTTGTCCCCCGGCGCGCAGGCCGCAAAACCATGCGCCTGGTTGGCGCAGCCCAAAGCCTGCCGGTGCGGCGCACCACCCGCCGCCGTCGCAATCCGCGCCAAATACGCCGCCCGCAACGGCCGGCTGCGCGCGATGATCCGTTCCGTCACCTCGGCCAAAACCTTGTTCACCATGCTGTGCTCCTGTTCGGGCTGGGTGCCTGGCTTGAGAAAGGCAAGGCAAAGCGGTTCTTTTTTGAAAAAAAGCACCAAAAAACTTTTGCTCCCCTGGTCCGGGGGCGCGCCGCCGGCATTGCCCCCGAGGAGTCAAAAGTTTTTTGCGCGCTTTTTTTCAAAAAAGCGCCGCTTACTTTCTGCCTTACGGACACCAATACACCTCCGGCGGGGGCTGCCGCCGCAGTGCCACGCGCACCGGCATTGCCACAACGTCACCCGGCTGCAGCGCCGCATCAAGCGCGGCGCGTTTTTCCGTACCCTGGATATGCAGGGCCAAAAACTCTGCGGTAGCTAAGGCCGGCCAGGTCAGTGTCACCCGGGGCTCCTCGGCGCCTGGCGCGGTGATCGCCTGCAAGAGATGCGGCCCGCTGAGCGCTGCCGCCAGCCCGTCGCCGCCCGGAAAATAGGAGGCCGTGTGCCCATCCAGCCCCATCCCCAGCACCACCGCCGCGAACGGCGCCGGCAGTTTGGCAAGCGCGGCCTCGTCCGCCGCCGCCAATGGCAGGAATGCAGCGGCGGCGGCCTGGTTTTGCAGCAGATGCGCGCGCACCAGCCGGGCGTTGCTGCGCGGTGAGCTTTCCGGCACGTAGCGCTCATCCACCAGCGTCACCGCCACCCGCGCCCAATCCAGCGTTTCGCGGCTCAGGGCGTCAAAAAATGTAACCGGCGTGGTCCCGCCCGAGACCGCGAGGCTCGCCTGGGGCGCGCGCGCCAGCCGGCCCCGCAGCGCGCCCGCGACGGCCTCAGCCAAGGCCGCGGCCAGCGCCTCCGGGCCAGGAAATGCATGGAAATTCAAGGCGCGCCTTCAATCCCCGCGCGCCGTCACGGCGCGCCCTCAATCCAGGTCCGCCCGTCACGCTCGATCAGCGCGATCGCCGCACTCGGCCCCCATGTCCCCGCCGTGTAGGGCTTCGGCCCCTCGCCGGATTCCGCCCAGTTCTGCAAAATCGGGTCGACCCAGCTCCAGGCCGCCTCCACCTCGTCGCGCCGCATGAACAGCGTCTGGTCCCCGCGCACCACGTCCAGCACCAGCCGCTCATAGGCATCCGGGTTACGCACGCCAAAGGCCGCCGCAAAGCTCATATCCAGCGGCACCAGCCGCAGCCGCATGCCGCCCGGGCCGGGGTCCTTGCTCATCAGCCAGAGCTTCACCCCCTCATCGGGCTGCAGCCGGATCACCAGCCGGTTCGGCTCAATCGGCCCGGCCGCGGGGGCGAATACCGAATGCGGGATCGGCCGGAAGGTGATGACGATTTCCGAAACCCGGGCCGGCAGCCTTTTGCCGGTGCGCAGATAAAATGGCACCCCCGCCCAGCGCCAATTCGCCACCTCCGCCTTAATCGCAACAAATGTCTCGGTGGTGCTCGGCCCCCCCAGCTCCTCAACATAGCCCGGCACCGGCCCCCCGGCAGACGCCCCGGCGCGGTACTGCCCGCGCACGATATTCTGGCCGCACAGCACAAGATTATCGAGTTTTTTGAGCGAGCGCAGCACTTTCAGCTTCTCATCGCGCACCGCGTCGGCGCCCAGCATCGCCGGCGGCTCCATCGCCACCAGGCAAAGCAACTGCAAAATATGGTTCTGCACCATGTCGCGCAGCGCGCCGGCGGTGTCGTAATAGCCGGCCCGGCCCTCAACCCCTAAGCTCTCCGCCACCGTGATCTGCACATGGTCGATATGCGCGGCGTTCCACAACGGCTCGAACAGCCCGTTGGCAAAGCGCAACGCCATCAGGTTCTGCACCGCCTCTTTGCCGAGATAATGGTCGATCCGGTACACCCGGTCCTCCGGGAACACCGCCCCCACCGCGTCGTTCACCGCCCGCGCGGAGGCCAGATCCCTGCCGACCGGTTTTTCCACCACCACCCGCGCCTGCGGCCCCGCCAGGCCAAATTCGCCGAGCCTTGCGCAGATCGGCCCGAACAGGCTGGGCGCGGTTGCCAGATAAAACACGTTCACCACACCGCTGAACGGCGCCAGCCAGTCTTTAAGCGCCGGCCAGCCTGCCGGCTCCTCGGCATCCACCTGCAAATACGCAATCCGCGCCAAAAACCTATCCAGCTCGGCGTCCTGCGCCGCGTCGGGCATATGGTCGGCCAAGGCGGCGCGCGCCTGCGCCACGTACCCCGCATCATCGAGTGCGGCGCGCGCCAGCCCGAGGATCCGCGCCCCCTCCGGCAACTGCCCATCCAGATCGCGCTGAAACAAGGCCGGCAGCAGCTTGCGCCGCGCCAAATCACCGGTGGCGCCAAACACCACCAGCACAAATTCAGCGACCGGAATCACGCGTGACGTCATGGTCTTTGGGCTCCCGCGCGCCTCAACCGGGCGCTCTCCCCCAAGCTTGTGACGCGCAGGCGCAATTCCAAGCGCAAAAATGGCGCCCGTTGCCCAAGTGAAGGGGGAGTAATACCAACCGGCCTTGAAGATGACTCATCTTCAAGGCCGGTTGGTATCGCGCGTGGGGCTGGTGGGGCGGCCACGCGCCAAAAAATAAGCTTGTACCAACGGTCGTTATTTATGACCGTTGGTACAAGCGGTCGCTTTTTAAAAAAAAGCTCCGGCAAAAAATTTTTGATACGTCGGGGCGGTGCTTGCGGCATTGCTGATGGCCGAAGCTGAATTCCTGCGTGGATCGCCTATATCGATCTTCATGACGTGCATAAAACGCCACAACCGCCGCCCCGAAACGGCAAAGACAGGGCCATGACGCAGCCAAGTGGCGAAACCCTGATTGCCGCGGATATCGGCGGCACCAATGCCAGGTTCTGCCTCGCCCATATCGCCCCCGGCGGGGCCATCACGCTGGGGCCGCCCAAAACGCTGCCCACCCGCGATCACGCCAGCTTCGGCGATTGCTGGCGCGCCTTCACCGCCACACTGCCAGGGCAGGCGCCGCGCGCCGCCGCCATCGCCATCGCCTGCCCCGTCGGCGCTGAGATTTTGCAGCTCACCAACAGCCCGTGGGTCATCCGCCCCGCCACCCTCACCCAGGAACTCGGGCTCGATCACCTCACCATCGTGAATGATTTCGGCGCCATCGGCCACGCCGTCAGCCACCTCACCCCGGCCGATCTGCGCCACCTCGCCGGCCCGCAAATCCCGCCGCCGGCGCAAGGCTCAACCAGCATCATCGGCCCCGGCACCGGCCTCGGCGTCGCCCAGCTCCTGCGCCGCAACGGCCATACCCATGTCATCGAAACCGAAGGCGGCCATGGCGACTTCGCACCCCTGGACCCGCTCGAAGACGCCATCCTCGCCCAGCTCCGCCAGCGCTTCGGCCGCGTCTCCAACGAACGCATCGCCTCCGGCCCCGGCCTTGGCAACCTCTACCAGGCACTCGCCGCCATCGAAGGTAAAACCGCCACCCCGTACGACGACGCCACCATCTGGGACGCCGCGATCAACCAGACCGACCCGCTGGCCGCAACCGCGCTGCAACGCTTCTGCCTCAGCCTCGGCGCCATCGCCGGCGATATCGCCCTCGCGCAAGGCGCCAACAGCGTGCTGATCGCCGGTGGCATCATCCCCCGCATCGCCCATATGCTGCCCAATACCGGCTTTGCCACACGCTTCGCCGCCAAAGGCCGCTTCAGCCACTACATGGCCGCCATCCCCATCCACCTCATCACCCACCCCCAACCAGGGCTCCTCGGCGCCGCGGCAGTGTACGCGGCGGGCAAGGCCGGGGGCTTGTGAAGTTAGTTAGGCCAGGGGCTCCGCCCCTGGACCCCGCTGGGGCCGTAGGGCCCCAGACCCCTCGAATTAAGTAAAGGCTTCAGGCAGGGAGGGATAATTCGCCGCTTCAGGTAGCGCCTTTATGGCGTGGTCTTAGGGCGAATTATCCCTCCCTGCCTGAAGCCTTATTAACTGGGGTTTGGGGCCTGTCGCGCCGAAGGCGCGCCATCAAGTATGAGGCGGCTCGGAGGGCCGCCGGTAACCAACGGCGCGCCTCCGGCGCGACGGGGCAAAGCCCCTTGGCCTTACCTACTTCACAAGCATCCACAGCTTTGCCAACTGTGCCGCGCCGCCGCCGCCTTGGGTGGCGTTCCACATGGCCAGTGCGTTGGCGTGCTGGCCGGCGATGTTATAGGCCATGCCGAGTTCCAGCTCGGCCTGGCCGGGCTGGGTGAGGTCGCCGCTGCGGATGGCGTTGGCCATGAGGGTGAGGCCGTCCGGGTTGCCGCCTTCGACTTCGTTGAAGCCGATATCGAACAGGGTTGGCTGGTCGCCGGCGGCCTGGGCTTGGGCGATTTGCTGGGCAAGGCCGGCGGCGGCGGCCTGGGCGCGCTGGGCGACGAGGGCTTGCAGCCGTTTTTGCCGGTCGAGATCGGGGCCGCTGCCGAGAATGCCGGCGGCGGTGCCTTGCGCCATGATTTTGGCCGCTTCGTTGGTCAGGCCTTGCTGCACGGCTTCCTGGGTCATTTCCATATAATCCGGCTCGGTGGCGGGGACGCCGACGGCGAGTTTGAGGCGGAAGAAATCCAAAGCCAGCCGGTCCGAATAGGCGGGATTGGCCTGCAACTGGCCGAGCAGATCGGTCCAGTAGGCGGGGGTTGGGTAGTATTGCACGAGATATGTGATGTCGGTGATGTAGCCGGCGGTGTTTTTGGCGCTGGCGTTGCAATAGGCCGCCATTTGCAGATCGGCCTGGGCGGGGGGCTGGCCAATGCGGGCGGCGGATTTCAGTTCGGGGGCGAGTTCGGCGTCCAGCGCCGCGCAATTGCCGAGCTGGTAATAGGCCTGCATCAGCAGCGGGTGGAATTGCGGGTCGTGCGGCAGATAGGTTTTGATGGTGGCGGCGGCGGCGGCGTAGTTGCCGGATTGGTATTGCATGCTGGCTTCGCCGGCCGCCATTTGCGCGATTTGCGCGTCCGATAGCTGGCCGGTGGCGATCAGGGCGGCGTAGTCGGCGGCGGCGGCGCTGCGGTCGCCGCGTGTGGCGTCGATCGCGGCGCGCAGCTGGTCGATATCCAGGATTTCGGCGGGGGTTTTGCCGGGAACGGCGTCCGCCCGGGCGAGTTCGGCCAGCGCGGCGCTATAGCGGTGCGCGCTGAGATCCTGCTCGGCCGCCAGCAGCGGCTTGCCGATGGCAGGCGGCATGGTGTCGGCCAGGGCAATGCCGGTTACGAGCGCCAAGCCAATCGCCAACGCGCCGCCGAAGGTTGCGTGGGGAAATTTCATCCGCGATTCCATTGGATCAAGGGCCGTATTGTTCGTTGCCGACAATGCCGATTTTGGTCACACCGTCGCGCTCGGCCGCCGCCATGACGGCGATGACGGCGCTGTAATTGGCCAGCTTGTTGGGGTTGATATGCACCTCCGGCTGGTCCGGGTCCTGGGCGATGGCTTTGAAGCGCGTCTCCAGCGCCGGGATGTTCGGCACGATGTCGCCGTTCCAGGAGATCGTGCCGTCGAAATCGATGTCGATTTCGACCACTTGCGGCGGCACCGGCGGCGGCGGCGGATGGCCGAAGGGCAGGTTGAGGTTCACCGCGTGCAACTGCACGGGGATGGTGATGATCAGCATGATCAGCAGCACCAGCATCACGTCGATCAGCGGGGTGGTGTTGATGTCCACCATCTCTTCGGGGTCTTTATCGCCCGAGCCGAGGTTCATCGCCATGGTTTAGCTCCCGCTATCATCCGCCGAGGGCGGTTTGATGATGAACCCGACTTTCAGAATCCCCACGCGCTGGCAGGCATACAGCACCTCGCCGATGAATTTATAGGGCGCGCCGGCATCGCCGCGGATTTCGATCACCGGTTGCGGCTGGATGGGGGCGATGACTTCAAGTTTTTTCACCAGCGCCTGCTGGTCCGGCACGTATTGCTGATCCCAGAAAATATCGCCCTGCTTGTTCACCGAGATATTGATGTTCTGCGGCTTGGTCTGCAGCGGCTGGTTGGTGTCCCGCGGCAACTGCACCGGTACCGTGTGCGTCACCACCGGGATGGTGATCAGGAAGATGATCAGCAGCACCAGCATCACATCCACCAGCGGCGTGGTGTTGATGGTGGAGACCACCTCATCCTCGCCGCCGGAATCACCAAGCTGCATCGCCATGGGGTTAGACCTGGCCCGGCGCTGCGTCGTTGGTCAGCAGCACGAACAGCACTTTTTTCGCAAAGCGGCGGGTCAAATCCATCACGCGCTTGTTGCGGCGGACCAGGAAGTTGTAGCCGAGCACCGCCGGCACCGCGACCGCGAGGCCGATGGCGGTCATGATCAGCGCCTCACCCACCGGGCCGGCGACCTTGTCGATGCTGGCCTGGCCGGCGATGCCGATGGCGGTGAGCGCGTGGTAGATGCCCCAGACGGTGCCGAACAGGCCGACGAACGGCGCGGTGGAGCCGACCGTGCCGAGCAGCGCCAGGCCCTCCTGCATCTTGCTCTGGATGATGTCCACGCCGTCCTGCACAGCGCTCTCGGAGAAGGTCGCGATGTCGATCTTATCGAGCAGGCCGGTATGGTCCGCCAGCGAATCCACACCGGACTGGGCGATGAACTGGTAGGCCGAGCCGGGCTTGAGCGTGGCGGCGGCGTTGCTGACCGAATGGGTCTGCCAGTAATTGCCGCTGATGGCGCGGGCCTCGCGCAGCATTCTGGATTGCTGGATGCCTTTGGTGATCAGCACGTACCAGCTCGCCATCGACATGATGACCAGGATCAGCAGCGTGCCGCGGGCCACGAAATCCCCGGAATCCCAAAGGGCGCCGAGGCCGTAGGGGTTGGAGACGGTGGTGGTGGCGTCATCCGGCGTTGCCGCCGGCGCGACCGGCGGGGTGGCCGCGGCGGTGGCGTCCGGCGCCGCGGCGGCCGGGGTCGCGGAAGCGTCCGGCGCGGAAGCGTCCGGCGCGGAAGCGTCCGGCGTGGCGGCAGCCGGGGCGGCGGGTGAGGCGCTTGCATCCGGCGCGGCGGGGGCGGTTGGCGCCATGGTGGGCGCGCTCATGCTGGGTGCCGACATGGTGGGTGGCGCCACCGGCGGGGCGACGGGCGGCGCTGCCGGCGCCGGGGCGGTTTGCGCATAGGCCGCGCTGCCCAGCGCCAGGCTGGCGGGCAAGCCGGCCAGCAGGCCCAGGGTCAGAAAAATCTTCTTCAGGTTCATAAGCTTGTCTCTCAACTGATGGGGGACGGAAAAAACACGAAACCACGCAACATGGCGGTCAGTTCGACTGGAATTCAAACGGCACGAGCACCTGTTCGGCCTGGCCCTGGCCGTGGCAATGCAGCTCGCCGACACCCTGCATCGCAAGGTCGTTGGCGCCGGCGAAGGTCGAGGACACGATGTGCGCGTTGGTCACCGAGCCATCCGGCTGCAGCGTGACCTCAACGGTCACATCCGCGGTGCTCACGCCGGCGGCGTCGGAAATCGACCCAAATGATTGCGACAAATTGCCCGCGACATCGCCGACATTCGGGCAGACCACGCCGACATCGGCGCTCACCGGGGCGGCGTGCGAGACCGGGGCCGTGGCCGGCGGGGCGGTCGGCTTCACATCGGTCGTCACCGCAAAAACCTGCTGCGGCGGCTGCTGCACCTGGATGATCGGCGGCGGGATGTAAGGCGGCGGCGGGGCGGCCAGCACCGGCGGCGGCGGGATCACGATTTTCGGCGGCGGCGGTGGCGGCGGTGGCGCGGCCTGGATGATTTTGATCTCCAGCGGTTTCTTGATCATCTGAACCGCACTGGTCGCCAGGCCCGTGACCAAGGCATAAATCAGAAAAACGTGCAGCAGCAGGACCGCACCGATCCCGATGATCTTATTCCGACTCAGGCGCTGCTCGTCACCAAAATTCATCAAATAGTCCCTCTTCCCGCGTCCGCCGGAGGCTCCGGCGTCGCCGCCGTCCCCTCGCATCCGAAGGAATTGTCAGATCGTGTCACGTTGTTGTTGCGCCGTAGCCGAGAACGCTGCGGGCGTGGATAGCGCCAGCCCGGCAGGAGGTAAATGGGAAAATGCTAAATTTTACATTTTAGTGTGCCTGCGATCCGGGCGCTGATCCCGGCATCGCCGCATCATCGCCGTCGCACACAGCGTATTTTGTGGCGGCCCGCGTTAAAATTGTGCTGAAACTGCCTGGCTGAACCGTCACGCCGCCCGCAAATTCATCAATTCGCCGCGCCATGCATGATCATTCCTGCCCGGCATTGGCGCAGCTTTGCCGGCTGTCTATTTTATGAATGATGTTGGATGGCGGGCCCAGCATTTGCGCAAAACACCGAATATACCAAAAATCCAGGCTGGCACGGTTATTTTCATGTTGCATACATGGCGTTTTAGGTATTTTCGTTTCATCGCGGCGGCGTGCGGCATCGTGAAACCTCGCATGGGCCGCGTGATGCGATGCGCAGCCGTACAAAACTCAAGAAAATTACGCGAAACACCGGCGCAGGCGAATTTTTATTCAACTTTGAGGCGCCAACTATGATTTTATTAAATACATTGTTGTGGAGCCTGGCCGGAACGTCGTTTTATGGATCGTGAACGCAGTCTATTTATATCGATATGATAACATTTTCGCATATCCGTGGCGATTGGAGCGCGATTGGCCAAACCAAAACACTTTGCGGTTTTTTCAAAAAAGTAGCGCTTGCTGTTTTATTGTAACTGGAACCGCACCCAATAGGACAGCACCGAGACCACCGGCCGCCCGGCCTGCTCCGCTGGCGTGATATGCCAGGTGAGTACGGAATCGCGCGCCGCGTTATCGAGTGCAAAATAGCCCGAGCTTTTCACGATCGTGATGGCGCCCGGCCGCCCGTTGGGCAGCACCACGATGCTGAGATCGACCTGGCCTTGCTCGCCCAGCGCGCGGGCCTGTACCGGGTAGATCACCGTGCTGCCGGCATCGACCTGCGCGGGGTGGGTGGCCAGCACGGTCGCGGCGCCCAGCTTTTGGGTTTGCGACTGGGTGCCCTGCACGAGGGCGGGCGGCAGCTTTGCCGGTTGCGGGGCGGGCGTTGGTTTGGGCAGGGTCACCGCCGCGCTGCGCAGGATCCCGTTAGGTGCTGGCGGGACGAGCGGCTGGGACGCCGTTTGTGCCGGCGCCACCGGCTTCGGCGGCGCCAAAGCGGGCTTCGCCTGCGGCACGGGTACCGGCAGCGTCGTGTTGCCGCGCGGCGTGCTCTGCACCACCACCGACACCACGGTCCCATCCGGCGGGTTTTGCGGCATGTGCAACTTGATCAACACCAGCGCCAGCCCGACCACCAGCGCGTGCGCCGCGGCGGCAAGCGCCAGACCGCGCCAGGGCCGCACGCGCGGCGCGGTGGCATGGGCCAAGGCGGGCGGCGCCACTTCGGCAAGCAGCGCCGCCGCGTCCGGCACGCCAGCCTGCAGGACCATCATGTCCGCGGTCAGATGCAGCGTATCGTCCCACGCCGCGTCCACCGCTACAGCACCAGCACGCCGTGATGCTTGGCCTTCACCTCCGGCTCGACATGGATGGTGATGACCACCCCGGCCATCTCCGCCTTCAGCGCCGCCTCCACGCGGTCGCAGATCTCGTGCGCCACCGCGACGCTCATTTCGCCCGGCACCACCAGATGGAACTCCAGAAAACTGGCGGGGCCGGCCTGGCGGATGCGCAGATCATGCGCCTCCAGCGCGCCGGTCGCGGTCTCGCGCACGATTTGCTGGATGCGGGCGGTGATCGCCGGCGGCGGCGCCTCATCCAGCAGGCCGCTCAGCGAGCGCAGCACCGTGAGCCCGCCCATGACCGCGATTTGCGCGGCGATGGCGAGCGCGATCAACGGGTCGAACACCGGCAAATCCAGCCAGACCGCGCCGCAAAGGGCGACGATGATGCCGATGGTGGTGAGCGCGTCGCTCGCCAGATGGCGGGCATCGGCGCCAAGGGCGGGCGAGCGGGCACGCCGGCTCACCCCCCAGAGTGCCACCGCCCAGACCGCGTTGAGCACCCCGGCGCAGCCATTGAGCGCCAAGCCCGCGCCAAGCCCGCCGCGCAAGGGTGCCAGCGGGATCGGGTGCAGCAAATCACCCACGGCGCGCTGCGAGATGAGCACCGCCGCCACCAGGATCATCCCGCCGGTGGCGACCGCGCTTAAGAGCTCAACCTTGGCGTGGCCATAGGGGTGCTGGCGATCGGCCGGTTTGGCGGCCGCCACCAGCGCGTAGAGCGCCAGCGCCGAGGAGGCGACATTGACCAGGGATTCCAGCGCGTCCGAAAACAGCGCGGCGCTGCCGCTTAACCGCGCCGCCGTGAGCTTGAGCCCCAGCACCGCGGCGCCGACGCACAGGCTCCCCGCCGCGAATTTTAAAACCGGTTTCACGCCGCCAATTAGCAACGCATCTCCGTCCCGCGCAACGATTTAACCCGGCGCGCCGCAAAGCCGTGCTGCATTGCAGCATGTTGCCGTGATGCCACATTACGTATTGTTGCTGACGCAAACGAGAATGTGAGGTTGACTTCCCCATCTCCCGACCGTCTCTTGCGCGAAGGCGGTCTGACGTGGCCGCGAAGTCGCCTTGGAGGAAATATAAATGTCGCTACGCCATAAAATTCTGCGCGCCGCTCTGTTCGGCGCCGCACTGCCGCTTGTCGCCACTTTGGGCAGCCACCCGGCCTACGCCTCGGACCCGCTGCCGGGTGACGCGGTGGCACCGCCGGTGAACATCAACATCGCGCTGTATTACAACGAGTTGGAAACGGCCGGCCAGGTGAGCGCCGTGCACGGCAGCAGTGACAGCAACAACACGCGCATCGCGGCGGATATCCAGGTCGCGCGGTTTGTGCACACTTTCGACGTCGGCGGCATGGAAGCCGGCGTGCAGGCCTATGTGCCCTATGTGTCGTTCCTGGGGCCCCAGGAAGCCGGGGTCTCAAACATTGCCGCGCCGGCGCCGGGCTTTCCCGCGTTTGGTCCCGGTAAAGCCAGCCTCTCGCATGCGTCGGGCTTCGGGCAGCCGAATTTCGGCGTCTTCGCGTTCCCGATCAATGACCCGGCAACCGGCACCTATCTCGCGGTCGGCCCGTGGATCTCGCCGCCGGTCAGCGGTTACAGCCAGGATGCGACGCTCAACCCCGGCAACAATGCCTGGACCTATGAGATGGAGGCCGGCTTCCGCAAAATCCTGTTCGGCACGCTGACCACCAAGAACCTCGCCATCGAGGTCTGGGGCGAGGGATATTTCTTCGGGGACAACAATCATGCGGGGGATGTGTCCCCGGAAGTCTCCGCCAATAACATCCCGGCACTCTATCAGGGATTCGGCATCACCAACCCGCTGCAGAAGGCGTCTTCCACGCCGGCGAGCTTGCATGAGCAACCCTCCGAGGAAGTGCGCGTCTATCTGCCGTACCAGTTCTACCCGGCCTCGGGTGCCACCATCACGCCGGGCCTCTACCAATCCTTCGGCGGTAAGCAGACCTATACGCTGCGCAACGGCGATAAGGTGGATTCCGGCAACCGGACGAATGAAACCCAGCTGCGCCTGACCGCCTCCACCTTCCTCTCGCCAACCTGGGCGATCATGGCAATCGGCGAATACGACGTCGCCAGCCGTGGCGGCCCGCTGGAGCGCAATGTGGAGCTGCGGCTGGCGACGTTCTTCTGAGAAAGGGGAAGAAAGCGCTTCTTTTTTGAAAAAAAGAAGCAAAAAACTTTTATGTAACTGGGGCATGGGCGGTTTCACCCGCACCGCCCAGTCGGAATCAAAAGTTTTTTGCGCGCTTTTTTTCAAAAAAGCGCCGCTTTCTTTTACTTCACACTGAAACAGGCGGGCATCCCAAAGATGCCCGCCTGTTTTGTTAGTCGATCGTAGCGCGCACGCCCAGCAGCAACGAGGCGCCGGGGGTTTGCAGGCCGTTCACCGGCTCGAAATCGGAGTCCAGAATGTTCTTGCCGGTGGCGAACAGGGTGAACTGGTTGCAGAGTTTGTAGCTGGCGCTGAGGTTCACGATGGTGCCGGAATTGGCGTAGCCGTCGCCGATCGGGATACCGTCATCCGCGTACAGATAATCCACGAACCGGCCGACATATTGCAGCTGCGGGGTGATGCTGAGGCCCGGCCAGGGGCTGATCGTCGCGGTGATCGCGCCGGCGCTTTGCGGGCGGCGGAGCAGTGGCGAATCGGTCGAGGCGTCAATCGCCTTGGTGTAGGTGTAGGTGGCATCCAGGCTCAGCCAGGGCGCGGGGTTGAGTAGAATTTCTGTCTCCACACCGTCGATCTTGGCTTCGCCGATATTTTCCTCGGACTCATAATTCGGCGTGGTGGTGATGAGATCGTGGATGTTGCTGTTGAAATAGGTGGCCGAGAGGCTGGCGAAATCTGCCGCGCCAAAGGCCGGAATGTCGAATTGCGGCCCGGCCTCGTAGCTGCGGCTGGTTTCCGGCCGCAGATTGGGGTTGCCGATATAGCCGTAATTATCGACGCCGTAGAGCTCGTATAGCGAGGGCGCTAAAAACCCGGTGCCGTAGGAGGCTTTAAGGTGCAGATCCGCCGCCGGCACCGCGAGGCTGGCGCCGACCCGGCCGGTGAGCGCGCTGCCGAAGCTGGAGACCGAGTCATCACGAACCGCCGCCTGCAGCGTGAGCAGGTTGAGCAGCGTGCCCTGCAACCCGGCATGGCCGGCGAGCGCGTGCTGGGAGGCGCGCACGGTTTCGGTAAAGGGTGAGCCGAAATCGACCTCATTGACGTTTTCGCGCGAGGTATCGTTGCTGTATTCCACGCCGAACGAGGCATAATTGGCGCCGGCCGGGCCGAAATCCGGCAAATGCACCGTGTTGTTCCACTGCGTGTCCGTCCGGTAGCCGCGATAGATGTCGTCCGCCTGCACCTGGTTCGGATCGGCGGCATCCAGCAGGTTGGTGTAGTGCAGCTCGTTCTGCACGCGGGCGATGAAGGCATCCGTGGTCCAGGCGCCGTTCAGCAGATGGCTCGTCACGTCGAGCTTGCCGAACAGATTGTCGTTCTTATCGTATTCATCCGGGTCGTCGAAGACCGGGTAGCCGAGATCGGGGAAGCCGGCATCGACCTGCTGGGCACGCAGGATGAGCGAGATGCGGGTGCCCAGCACGGGGGTGTAGCCGAGATTGACGCTGCCGATTTTGGCGCGGAACGGGTCTTTCACGCCGGCATAGTCGCTTAAGCGTTTGGCGGTTTGGTCATAGCCGGACTCCTCGTCCAGCCCGCCGGCGAAGGCGTAGTCGAACGCGCCCGCGCTGCCGGATATCTCGGCACTGCCCTGGCCCTGCGCCGGCCAGCCGCCGGCCAAGGTGATGCTGGCTTTGGGTTTGCCCGAACCCTGCAGCGTGATGATGTTGATGACGCCGCCGATTGCGTTCGAGCCATACAGGCCGGACATCGGGCCGCGCACGATTTCGATCCGCTGCACGTCCTCCAGCGTATAGTCGCCGAAATTGAAGGCGCCGTTGGCTTCCGACGGGTCGTTCACCGGCACGCCATCCAGCAGGACCAGCACGTCCTCGGAATCGGTGCCGCGGATGAACACGCTGGCGGCGGTCCCCGATCCGCCGGATTGCACCACGCCCAGGCCCGGCACGGCGCTCAACGCCTGCACCAAGGTCGTCTCGCCGCGGGCCTGCATCTCCTTACGGGTAATGACCGTGACCCCGGCCGGAACCTGCTTTACCGGCGTCGGCACCCGGGTCGCGGTCACCACAATCACACCGGGGGTGGCGTCCGCCCAGGCGGCCGCAGGCGCCAAGCCCGCCAGCAAAGCAAGCCGCAAAATTTTCGTCTGCATCTTCACGCACTCCGCCATGCCAGGCACGCGCGCGCGCCCGGCCGATTTTAAAATGGCGACAGAGGCTCAGGGTCTTTCTCCCTTCCGTCCATGGTGCACCCCGCCCATCAACGCGCAAATGTCTCGATGCCGGCCGGTCTCCTGGCTCGCGGGTCAAACATCCGGCACCGCCTTCTCAACCCTTGCAGGGCCAATGGCATATGGCGCCGAACTCACCGCTCACAGTTGCGGGGGCAGCTGCGGATTTTATCTCCCGCATTCCCGTTTCAGCCCTCTCGGGCCACCGTCATCTAAACAACTGGTAACTTGAAATGAAGGGTAAAGAAAGAACTTCTTTTTTGAAAAAAAGAAGCAAAAAACTTTTGATTCCTCTAGGCTATTACCGCGTCACCAGCACCGCCCCAGAGTAAATAAAATTTTTTTGCGGAGCTTTTTTTTAAAAAAGCGACCGCTTACTCATCCTTCACTTGCCTTAACTTCTTGATTTCACTTCTCGCCGACTTCGCCTCCAGCCGCCTGGTTTTAGAGGCTTTGGTGGGGCGGGTTGGCTTGCGGAAGACCGGTGCTATGGCGGCGGCGCGGATCATCGCGAACAGCCGTTCGCGCGCGTCGTCGCGGTTTTGGCCTTGGGTGCGGAAGCGGTTGGCGGTGATGACGATCACGCCGTCTTGCGTGCAACGCCGGCCGGCCAGGGTTTGGATGCGGGCTTTTACGCCGTCCGGCAGGGATGGGCAGTGCAGCAGGTCGAAGCGCAGCTGGACCGCGGTTGCGACCTTGTTGACGTTCTGGCCGCCGGGGCCGGAGGCGGCGATAAAAGTTTCGTGCAGCTCGGCATCATCGATGCCAAGCTGCGGCGTGATTTGGATGAACATGGCACGGGCCCAAAATGCGCCGGGTCCGCGCGGCGGCGTTACGCCGCTTTGGCGTCCCGCTTGGCGGTGGCGCGCTCGAGCCGGCGCTTCAGCGCCAGGCCTTCCGGCGTGAGTTTGGAATCGGTCTGGCTGAGCAGGAACGCGTCCAGCCCGCCATTATGCTCGACGGTGCGGATGGCGCGGGTGGACAGGCGCAGGCGGACATTGCCCAGCACGTCGGAGAGCAGCGTGGTCTCCTGCAGGTTCGGCAGGAACCGCCGGCGGGTTTTGTTGTTGGCGTGGCTGACATTATTGCCAGCTTGCACGGTCTTTCCGGTCAGGTCACAACGGCGGGCCATTTTACGTCCTCAAAAAACAAATATGGGGCCAGCTTGCGCCAGCCCGAACTCAAGGCCCGGCTTATGGCCAAAAGCCCGGGGGCGGTCAAGCCTCGCCGGCGTGGTCCTTGCCGGCGGTTTTGCGCATCTCGCCGGATTCCACGCTGTCGATCGCGTTGCTGAGGATTTGCACCACCACCTGGTCCGGCAACGTGCGGCTGAGCAGGCCCAAGGCCCCGCCCAGCAGGGCGGAGGCGATGGCGAGCTCACTGATCTGCTGGCCCATCATGAACTCGATCGCCTTATCGACGACAGAACCGGCATGGTTCAGGTCTTTTTCCGGCGGGGCTTGTCTCTCACTCATGATGCTATCCGATATCACTTAAGGTTAGATGGTTTAGCCCGGGGGCGGTTTCAGGCGCAATAAAAGGACAGAAAGGTCTTCTTTTTGTGAACAAAAAGAAGCAAAAAACTTTGATTCCGCGGCGCTCTGCGTCCCGATGACGCAGCGGCGTAGCCGCGCAGTCTGAATCGGGCCGAAGTGCCTTGAAAGATCAAAAAAGTGGCGGCCCCACCAGCCCCACGCGCGATGCCAACCGGCCTTGAAGATGGGTTATCTTTAAGGCCGGTTGGTATTCGCTACTCAGCCGCCCCCTCCATCACCGCCTCCTCCAGCTCGACCTGGGCGGCCCACATGCCGGCATAGACCTCGCCGCGCTCCAGCAACGCCGCATGGCTGCCGCGCTCGACGATCTGGCCGTCGCGCAGGACCAGGATTTCGTCCGCGTCCGTCACGGTTGAGAGCCGGTGCGCGATCACCAATGTGGTGCGGTCATAGGCGACCTGGCGCAAAGCGGCGCCGATTTCCTGCTCGGTGGCGGTGTCGAGCGCCGAGGTCGCCTCATCCAGGATCAGGATCCGGGGGTTTTTGAGAATGGTGCGGGCGATGGCGACGCGCTGCTTCTCGCCGCCGGAGAGTTTCAACCCGCGCTCGCCGACGCGGGTTTTGTAGCCCTGCGGGAGCGAGACGATGAAGTCGTGGATTTGCGCGAAGCGGGCCGCCTGCTCGATATCGGCCACACTCGCGCCGGGCCGGCCATAGGCGATGTTGTAGTAGATCGTGTCGTTGAACAGCACGGTATCCTGCGGCACCACGCCGATGGCACCGCGCAGGCTGTGCTGGGTGTAGTCCCGCACGTCCACGCCATCGACCAGGACGCGGCCGGAGACCGTGTCGTAAAAGCGGAACAGCAGGCGGCTGATGGTGGATTTGCCCGAGCCGGTGGGGCCGACGATGGCGACCTTGGCGCCGGGCGGGACGGTGAAGCTGACACCTTTGAGGATGCCGCGGTCCGGGTTGTAGCCGAACACCACATCCTCGAACCGGACCTCGGCCGGAGCGCCTTGCGGGGCCAGGATTTTGGCACCCGGACGGTCGGTGATTTCCTGGTTGACGCGCAGCAGCGAGAACATCTGCTCCATGTCGATCAGCCCTTGGTTCACCTGCAAATACACAAAGCCGAGGAAGTTCAGCGGCACGTAGAGCTGCATGAGATAGGTGTTGACCAGCACGAACTGCCCGACGGTCATGTGCTTATGGACCACGCCGTTGGCGGCCATCAGCATCATCACCGCCAGCGCGAGGGAGATGATCACCGCCTGGCCGATGTTCAGCGCGTTCAGCGAGACCTGGGATTTGACCGACGCGGTCTCATAGCGCGCCAGGCTTTCGTCGAAGCGGCGGGATTCATGCCCCTCATTGCCGAAATATTTGACGGTTTCGAAATTCAGCAGCGAATCGATGGCTTTGGTCTGCGCCTCGTTATCGGTCTCGTTCATCGCGCGGCGGAATTTGGTGCGCCAGGCGGTGAAGGCGAAGGTGAAGGCCATGTAGAAGCCGACCGCGACGAAGGTGATGAGCGCGTACCAGGCGTTGAACAAATGCCAGAGAATGCCGACGGTGAGCAGCAGCTCGATGATCGTGGGGATGACGTTGAAGGTGGCCAGGCGCAGCACGTTCTGGATGCCGAGCGTGCCGCGCAGAATG
>Ga0116231_10008190_pt1 | contig 18486 bp, 13 predicted proteins | sample S1TSphgellanicum_2_FD_89695 | JGI IMG/M metagenome (GOLD analysis project Ga0116231, IMG submission 89695) | Host-associated microbial communities from peat moss isolated from Minnesota, USA - S1T2_Fd - Sphagnum magellanicum MG | ecosystem: Host-associated > Plants > Peat moss > Unclassified...
ACAAATTCTTTTGCAGCTGCAAACAAAGCCTCTTCTTGCTGCAAAGAATTGTCTGGGTGCTGCAAAGAATTCTCTTGTTGCTGAAAAGAAATCTCAGAAACTTCTTGCTTTCTCGCTCCTTCTCTGATCCCCCGCCATCGCTAGCAAAACGTTGCAAAACGCTCTGCTTAAATCATGCAGGTGTGAAATTTAAAATCATTTCTTCTTACTCTGATTTTGAAGGACCTTGTACACCCATCTTGACTCGATCGAAGTTTGAGTTCACTGCTCAAAGAAAATGGTCTGCAGGATTCCTGAGCTTTGGACACGGGAAGCCTGAAGCTGCAAAATGCTGCAACCAAAAGAAGAAGATTTGATTCATAAAAAGATGGGATATCAGTAAACCTTCCAAATTAACGCCATATTTTGTGTCCACCCTACACTATAACGAGTTCACACTTGGGCCAATGGCACAGGCCACACTAGTCCTATCTAAAATAGCAAAGTGATGAAGACACTATTTTTGTCTGTGACATGGGTTAGGTCTCTCTACCGTTGTTGGTGCATGATGGAGTTCACTTTGTTCCTTGGCCTTGCCTACCAGAGCAAGGATATTGTGTTTAAATTCATTATAGAGTATAGTAGCTTAAGGGATTTTGGCCCCTAGATAGTAGATCTATTTTTATATGAGGATTTTTGAAAGATGATATTTTGGCTTGTGTTGAAACTTGAGATTAGTTATAGAGTTATAATAATATCTTGAAGGATTTTGGTTTCTTTTAGAGGATTTTTTTGAGTATTATATTTTTGCATGATGAAATATTTGAATTTTCATAACTCTTCTTTTGCCTTAAGATATTTTTTAGTGTAAATGGCAAGGCCACAGTTTGGCACACCCCTTGTTACTTTGCTTTCTCGTTATATTCTCCTGTCTGCTACTGGACTGCGCACGAGCCAAAGCAAATGCTAGGAGTTTGCTGAGGAATGGAGTCATCCGTGCAGGAAGTGCAGCAGTTTCATTTGTGTGCAGGAGGGAGCAACAGCAGCAGCGCCCTTTCTTCTCTACAGCACAACAGTGGGAGGAGGAGGAGTACTAGTAGCAGCAGCAGCATATGGAGGAGGGATGACGACGACCAGGAGGCTACTAGTTTTGTGTGTGCCGCCTTGGTAGCGTACCTCATAACTTTTGTAGTCCATTGCTTTTCTTCCAAGAGCGCAACGGTTAGACACGAAGAGGGCGCCCAGAGATCAGGGCTACTGAAAGCTTTCTTTGCTGGGTGCTTGCAGAATCCATGGTGATGTGGAACTGGGAGAACGGATTTTTCAACTAGTTCTTAAAGCAGACCCTGGAAATGCTGCAGGCTATGTGATGCTATCAAACATCTATGCTGCTGCTGGCAAGTGGGACCTCAGTGAAGATGTTCAATATCAGAGGTTCAATATGGAGTGTGAAAAACAGCCTTGTCACATATGGATTGACATGAGTAAAGCGGTGCATATGTTTGTGGTCAATTATCATGACCATCCTCAAGGACTGAAATTCAGGCAGGGTTGAAGAGATTTTTGATGAATGATGCCAGCCATGTGCCAGACGAGGAATTTGTCCAGATGAAGAACAGTTGTTTCAATTGTATGACAAGCAAGAAACTGTCCATTTCATTTTTGGCTCATCAGCATGCCTCCTGGAACCACACTTTGCCTCATCAAGAAGCTACATGTTTGTGGTGACTGCCATACTTCCACCTACTTCACTACAGAAGTAGATGGGAGAGCAATCACAGTATGAGATGCCTGTTCCTTTCATCACTTTGAGGATGGAGTTTTTCCTCACGGAGAAGCTGGTAGGGTTGTTGTGGTAGTTGGTCACTACCATACATATTGATGTTGAAGGTCAATATGTGTGACTGTCTATTAAAAACCACTCTTCAGTTTTCTAGGGTCGAATTTCCTCTTCACTGAAGCATTGTCAGATCTCAAATTGCTTGAAACTTAAATATTTCTTCATCTCTCTGCTGTTTTTTGTCCTGTCAGAGATTAGGGATGATGTCAGTGGTCTGTCTTCTCCATGGATTGTGTTCACTTGCTTGTTCCATGTCCAATTCTTTGAACCAATGCTCTGCCAACCTTAAGGATTCAGGATAGGGAAAATGAAAAGATCCTGTGTTTGTCAAGTATGAATACATGACAAAGAAATACTAGCTGAAGCATCTGAGTATTGTTTTGAAATACATAAAAGGCAAGGCATTTGGACTCACAAATAAGTTAAATTATCCAGTCTTCTAGCATTTAATTTTGGAAATTCTATGGACATTTATGAAGGGATGGTTTCTAGATGCAAGCAAGAGAGTAGTTGAGGTTCAGGTCATTCATCCACACCTTCTTTAGCTGCTTGAGTTGGTAATCCCTTGATTCTCTTGGGTGCAATTGAGATTTTCAATTTTATTTTTTTGCAGGAATTGGGAAACATAAAAGGCCTTGAGATTTTTGGACCAGGATTTCAGGGACCTTAGGATTTAAGGGCAGGATCTAGGGCATTAATAAGCCATTAGATTTATATCACAGGATTTTAGGGCACTTTATGATTGTGATTATGTTACAATAGGCACTTTCTGCAGCAAACCCTCTGCCTAAACCTGCACTTGTTATGAACTGAAAATGATACATAAAGCACTTTCCTCTGTCTCTACTATATGTGCACCCCAGACAACCCAGACAGGATCAGATGGTAATCATGGAAAACTATTTTTCAACTCCAAGAAAATATCCAAGAAAGAGCTAGGCCATCTCATATCTGCTTGGCAAAAACTTGGGTATCCTCTAAAATGCAACTAGAAAATCAAACGCAAGAAGACTTACACCTTTTCTGAAAATCAATGGACACCGCCCACAATTGGGTTCTAAATCACAGTGCCTGCCTTGATGATGATGTTCTTGCAAATAATGCTAACACCAGTTCTGATGTAGAATCCTTCCTCTGGTTTTGCTGCCTCTTGCATGTTCTGGTGTAACAAAATTTTCCCAAACCGAACAATTCAATTCAACCTCCGAATGCACACTTTTCACAACAAAAATACAGCCTTCCATGTTCATTGTTTTTACATTTGGTACATGAAAAAACCTGGTGAAATGAAGAACAACTGATAGAAAAGTTGAGAGTCAAGAAAGCAGACATCAGTGTTACAGCTCACCACATCATTGCCGATTCTAGCATTGTTGTCAACTATGCAATTGCTGTGCACACACCACACACACAGAAAACAAGTATCAGTGTTTGAAATCACCACATCATTGCCAATTCTAACTGTATTGACTTTGTAATTGATTTGCACAATGTAAGCCCATTCACACCAGATGCCAATGCCCCCCAAAAAATTTTATATCCTCACTTAAGTACAAGAACCCTACTCCCCTTTTTTATTTTCAAGTTTCTGCAAAGAAAACTCATATTGGAATATTGTGAAGCAACTTGTTACCCAATTAGAAATTCAATGCAAGGATGGATAATTGTACCTGATCTTGGAGTTCTTTCCAATGCCCACTGGCAGCTTTCCTTCTGTACAGAGAGCAGCAATCTCCAACTCCATCTCATAATAGTCAGCACCCAACATCATTGTGTCCTAGAAACATCATGTGATTTGTGTCAGAATAATGTAGCAGATTGCTATCAAATGTGAGTCATGGGAAAAGGGTAATGTCCTTGTTCAAGCCCCATTATCTTTTGCAGAAGATCTATGCTGCAGGTCCATATATACACAAGATTCCATCCAGAAAAAGCCCACGGATGATACTAGGAGCTTTTCTTGTGGGATTCTTTTTGCAAAAGGACATAGGATTGATATTCACTCTCCAAACATCCAACTTATTGAGAGTACTTGGCACTTATACAAATCATGCTAACCTTCAATGTGACACCATTCTCAATGCGGGACCAAACTCCAACAATTGAATGCTCCACACTGCAACTCCTCAGAAAGCAACCATGGAAAATGATCGAGTCTCTCAATGGAGGTCCAGCACCACCTTTTTGTCTTTGGTCAGAAGACAATTTTCCATCAACATTCTTTCATGTGCTTCCCATAGAAGTAAATGCTAGAAGAAGACAAAATTGGCAAGAGATAATCTATTGAGTACCTGGCATTTTTCTATTTTTATAGGCAGTAAAAATCAAGGCAATGTGAAAAAAGCTGAAGTTGGGAGGCTGCCATCCATTTCAGAAATGTGATAAATAGTTAAAGATCCTGCCAATACTGAAGCAAACTACCAGAAAAGCAGAAAATTCATGAACCCAATGTAAGGAGCTATTATCTGTGCAGGAAGAGCGAAATTGGCATCGAAGAAGGATCTGATTGTCCCGATATCTTCCCAGTAATGATCAAATAAGTAAGCCTGTAAGCACACAATTCAGGAAATTTTAGGAGCAGAGGTTCACATCTGTGTTCCTTGACAGTCCACATGCTTATCATGCCAAGTACATTTCAACTCCTCAAAAGCATAGAAGAAAGAACAGGAAGCCGTTTTTCACTGCCAGAGTATATCATCTTTTTCACCATACCTGCATCTGAGTTCTTTGGATGCATCTGGAATGATCTCAGAACCAAATTCATAATAAACCTCAGATGTACAGCTTAGATTCTCAAACTATAATAGGGTGAAAAGAAACCAGGCCTGTACCATGGACTGCAATTCTGCTCCTTAGGGTTTCTCCTTGAAGAAGAGTAATTGGCCCTCCTCATTGGTCTTCATCGATCCGTAGTCTGATGCACGGCTGCCACAGTAAAATAGAAATGTTGACATTTGCTTCATTTACTGAGCAATCAGAGCTTCTGAGCTCTCTAAATCGTGGGTCAGTTGTGAACAACTGAAAAGAACAGATGATGATGAAACATAGGGAAAATCTTCAAGACTCTTGTAAGAGTAAAGATTCTTATATGACACTCTTTTGATTCTTCTTCTCGTTCCATTGAGTCAAAACATTTGACTTGGGTGGAAATATGCTACGCGAGGGAGGTGAATGATGGAACAACAGATATCATTTCACACAGGAAATCGCAACATCTTTTGGGTGACAAAGTTAGTGAGGTACTAAGGCGTGGTTGGAAAAACACCTATCATCCATGCCCACGCACGAGATTGTTACATCCGCACCACTGTCCTTGTGCTTCTGCACACACCCAAATGAGCTTACAATGACGCCAGATTCATGTTGGCATTAGCTACATTATCGTTCCTGACAGCAGTTAGTAAGAGTTTACACCCAGAACTGCTGTCTCAATAAACTCCAGTCTGACATGACAAATTGCGAAAAGATGCATATCAGCAGGTTCCAGAATCAGGAGCAACAGATGGTAATATCAATGCAACGTAGAGTGAAGGAGAGAGATGGAGGGAGAGAGAGGGAGAGACTTGCACAAAATCCATGTAGTCCATACGGTACAGGAGATCGCCAGACGAAATTAACACATTCTCCACATCTGGTGATTTGCTACTCAGGAGAAGTCATGGGGATCAATTGCTTGGCCATGGATGTCACTGAAAATAAATAAATTATTTTTAAAATTTAAAAACCCACCCAATCTTACATGCAAAGCAAGGCAAAAAAATTGGGTGGGTTTTTTATTTTTTTTAAAAATTACTCAAGAACTGGGTGGCAGTGGCAATTGTTTTGAGCAAGCCAAACATGATGATATTTCTGTTGCAACAAAAGGACTTGTCAGGATTTGGATGGATGGACTTCAAGTTGGGATGTTTGAGAAGAGTTTCTTAAGCTCTTTTTACTGATCATTTTTGGTTCTTGGATTTTGGGGCGGGCGGTGGGGGGATGAGGATTTGGGGGAGGGAACAAAACTTTGCTGGTGAAGTTGAAATAACACTACTTAAGGTGCATTCACACCTAATGTTAAGACGGTGTTAAGTGAAAATCTAGGTGGCATCTGAGGTGGCAGCCAACATTAAATGGGTGATTGTTTAATATTATGTGAATGCTAACTTAAGATAAAATCTTCATGGTAAATAGGTTTAGGTCCTAAACCCTTAGTGTTAGGGGACTTAATACTAGAGTCCTTAACACCAAGTGTGAATGGACCTTTAGAAGAGCTCAAAATTGGCAGGCAGACAAGAGGGACAGCTGGTGCAATTGAGAGAGCAAGTGGCAGTGCAAAAAAATATGGAGACAGAACTCAATAAGACCATCCACATTACAAGCACTCCTCCCCATACCCCTCCCAAAAAAAAAAAAAAAACACTGATCTTTCTTTTCTTACCCTTTTGCAGGGTTATTAGAGTAGTGCGTGGATTGCAGAGTGTTTTTTTACATATGCAAATGTTTCTTTATTGGTCTTTTCATATTCTTAAAAAAAGTTGCTAACCGTTTATTTTCACATGAAATTTTCTTGCAGCTTCTAATTTTGCAGAGGAGAGACAATTGGGAAGAAATTTTGACGTGAAGTTATTGCAGCCTCTAATTTGCAGAGGAGACCATGCAAGCGAAGCAAATGTTGGCAACTATGTCAAATGAGCTAGGGTCTCCTCTCTCTGGAGTAGTGACCATGGCAGAAGTTCTGGGTACTACTGATCTCCATGCTGAACAAAGGCAGCTCATGGATGTGATGGTTACATCTGGTGACCTCATCTTCCAGCTTATTAACAACATCCTTGACCTCTCTAAAATCAAATCAGGTGAAGAAGATGAAATGTCTTTCTTCCCAATTCAGCATTTTTATTCAATATCCCACAAACTTGTTAGATTTGAACTCAAGGTCCTGATTTAGTGTGCATGGGATATTTGTAATATTTACGAGCAATCTAAATGGACTTTTACCATGGTACCAACATGGGTACTGGTTCACCACTTCTCCCTGAGAGAGATCCCCTTACAACTTACCCAAAAGGAAACTGAAGAGGAGATAATGCAATCTTCCCCCCATCTGTTGTACTTCAAATATGATTTAAGGTGAAAGCACGTGAGTTTTCCTCCTAAGAGGAAATAAGAATTAAGAAAATGAGTTCAAACTAGGTTCATGAATGTAAGAAAACTGTCACAAAATTGTCATAATTTGTAAAGCCTCTGAATTTGATGAATTTAGTTGAAAGACTCAAACGAGAAACCATGTTGAAGGCATTGGTTGGTTCTCCAAACTTTACAACCAAAAGTTGTCCTAATCTTTAGAAAAGGCAAGCTCCAAAATATTATACCAGTCAAAAGTGCATGCACTTTACCCATCTCAAGGCAACAAGGTATTTGCAAGGCTTAGCTAGAGTGGACATCCATAAATGGATTTCACAATGTCATTATTTTTGCACCTTATGAATTGGAATGTGTCTAATGTGAAGTGTTTTTTTCAATTTCATGAAAAGGGATTAATTCATTTTTTCACTTACATAATCTAAGTGTGATACAAAAGTGAAATCTTTTGAAATGGTTGCCAATATAATAGTAAGACTCAACTTCACCTCCTTGATGTTTTGCTTCAAAGGCAGTGGGTTAGCGAAATCTGGCAAAATTGGATTACTATTCAATATTCGAGGAGAAAAAATCTTAAATCATTATTCAGACGTCAATGTAAAATGGATTTTAAGGTTTTATGCTTTTATGTGACTTTAGGCACTTTCTGCAGTAAACCCTCCTGCCTAAAACTGCACTTGTCATGGACTGAAACATAAATGAAACACTTTCCTCTTTCTGTACTATATGTGAACTCCCGGCAACCCAGATACATTCAGATGGAAATCATAATAAACTTAACCTCCAAGAAAATATCCCCAAAAGAGCTAGGCCATCTCATATCTGCTTGGCAAAAAATTGGGTATCCTCTAAAATGCAACCGGAAAATCAAACACTAGAAGACTTACACCTATTCTGAAAATCATGGACACCGCCTACAATTGGGTTCTAAATCACAGTGCCTGCCTTGATGATGCTGTTCTTGCAAATAACAGTTACACCCGTTCTGATGTAGAATCCTTCCTCTGGTCTTGCTGCCTCTTGCACATTCTGGTGTAACAAAATTTTCCCAAACCAAACAATTCAGTTCGACCTCCAAATGCACACTTTTCACAACAAAAATATAGCCTGTTTTTACATTTGGTACATGAAGAAACCTGGTGAAACCAAGGGCAACTGATAGAAATGTTGAGAGTCCAGAAAGCATACATCAGTGTTACAGATCACCACATCATTGCCAATTCTAGCATTTTTGTCAACTATGCAATTGCTGTGCACACACCACACACAAAAAACAAGTATCAGTGTTTGAAATCACCACATCATTGCCAATTCTAACAACTCTATCGACTATGTAACTTATTTGCACAATGTAAGCCCATTCGCACAAGATCCCAATGCCCCAAAAAATTATTTATATCCTCCCACTAAAAAATGAGAACCCTACTGCCCTTTCTCACTTTGAACTTACTGCAAAGAAAACTCGCATTGGAATATCATGAAGCAGCTTCTTCCCCAATTTGAAATTTAATGCAATGATGGAAAGTTGTACCTGATCTTGGAGTTCTTTCCAATGCCCACTGGCACCTTTCCTTCTGTAAGGAGAGCAGCAATCTCCAACTCTGTCTCATAATAGTCGGCACCCAACATCATTGTGTCCTAGAACCATCATGTGATTTGTGTCAGAATAATGTAGCAGATTACTATCAAATGTGAGAGTCGTGGGAAAAGGGCAATGACTTTGGTTCAAGCCCAATTATCTTTTGCAAAAGATCTAAGTTGCAAGTCCATATATAGACAAGATTCCATCCAGAAAAAGCCCACATGATACTAGGAGCTTTTCTTGCGGGATCCTTTTTGTAAAAGGACATAGGATTGATATGCACTCTCCAAACATCCAACTTATTGAGAGTACTTGGCACTCTATCCAAATCATACTAACCTTCAATGTGGCACCATCCTCAATGCGGGACCGAACTCCAACAATTGAATGCTCCACACTGCAACTCCTCAGAAAGCAACCATGGGAAATGATCGAGTCTCTCACCTGAGGTCCAGCACCACGCCTTTGGTTAGAAGACAATTTTCCCTCAACATTCTTCCATGTGCTTCCTGAAGAAGAATGCTAGAAGAAGACAAAATCAGCAAAAGATAATCTTTATTGAATACCTGGCATTTTTCTATTTTTGTAGGCGGTAGAAAACGAGGTGATGTGAAAATTGGCTTTGCAGCATCATAAAAGCTGAAGTTGGGAGGCTGCCATCCATTTCAGAAATGTCATAAATAGTGAAAGATCCTGCCAATACTGAAGCAAACTACCAGAAAAGCAAACAATTCATGAACCCATTGTAAGGAGCTATTACCTGTGCAGTAAGAGCTAAATTGGCATCAAAGAAGGATTTGATTGTCCCAATATCTTCCCAGTAATCATTAAATAAGTAAGCCTGTGCACACACAATTTCTGGACATTTTAGGAGCAGAGATTCACATCCGTGTTCCTTGCCAGTCCACATGCTTATCGTGCCAAGTACAGTTCAACTCCTCAAAAGCACAGAAGAAAGAACAGGAAGCTGTTTTTGAATGCCAGAGTATATCATTTTTTCACCATACCTGCATGCTGAGTTCTTTGGCTGCATCTGGAATGATCTCAGAACCAAAGTCATTTGCTGTCGGGTAGCGCCATCTGAGTTACCATACAACACTTAAGATTCCCATCTATTACATATTCTCTCTAAGGCACAAGTTCACTGAAAACTCAAAGAAATATTTTGAACAGCAGAGACAGCAGGATCATTCAGACTAAATCATGGTTTTGAGCTTACAAAAAATGAGCTCCAAATTAATTGCTTCATCATACAGTCCACTACATGACCAGAGAGAGATTTATCTGAGGAGCATGAATTAAGCTAGAATGATGTGTTATACCTTAATAGCTTAAGAAGTACATCTTTTTTGAAGACATAGATGCCCATGGATGCAATGTAAGGCTTCTTCTTTGCCTCCTCTGGTGACAAGCCCAACACTGTAGTGTCCACTTGCTGCCCCCATGCACCTCAACATTGTAATTGACAATTCAAAACTGTCATAATAAACCTCAGAAGTCCAGCTTAGATTCTCGAACTATAATAGGGTGAAAAGGAACCAGGCCTGTACCATGGCCTGCAATTCTGCTCCTTTGGGTTTCTCCTTGAAGAAGAGTACTTGGCCCTCCTCATTGATCTTCATCAATCCATAGTCTGATGCACGGCTGTCACAGTAAAATAGAAATGTTGGCATTTGCTCCTTGTACTGAGCAATTAGAGTTTCTGAGCTCTCTAAATTGTGGGTCAGTTGCGAATGACTGAAAAGAACAGATGACGATGAAACATAGGGGAAATCTTCAAGACTGTGTAGCAGTAAAGATTCTTGTATGGCACTCTTTTGATTCTTCTTCTTCTTCAATTGAGTCAAAATATTTGACTTGGGTGGAAATATGCTACATGGGGAGGGGATGATGGAACAACAGATATCATTTTATGCAGGAAATTGTAACATCTTTTAGGTGACAAAGAAAGGGTTTAGTGGGGGACTGTGGTTGGAAAAACACCTGTCATCCATGCCCACGCACGAGATTGTTACATCTGCACCACTGTCCTTGTGCTTCTGCACACACCCAAATGAGCTTACAATGATGCCAGATTCATGGTTCCTGACAGCAGTCAGTAAGAGTTTACACCCAGAACTTCTGTCTCAATGAACTCCAATCTGACATGTAAATTGCAAAAAGATGCATATCACCAGGTTCCAGAATCAGCAACAGATGGTAATATCAACACAAAGTAGACTGAAGGAGAGAGATGGAGGGGGAGAGAGAGACCTGCACAAAATCCATGTAGTCCATACGGTACAGGTGATCACCAGACAAAATAAGCACATTCTCCACATCCTGGTTTTTAGCATCCTGGCACCATATCATAGAGGCCCCCAACCAACCAACCCTCTTTGTCAAAATCCGAACTTACCAAATCCCTAATCAAAATGACCAAATGGGTGAATTTGAAAAAGGCATAAATCAGGTGCATACACATGGACAATACATGGATACAACTGAAATTTAATCTTGCACCTCAAACAACCACAGGTATTGCCGCACTGCATCTGCAGTGCCCTGGAACCACTCATTACCACCTTCTCCGGGTGTCTGGGTGGCTGCCAACACCTTAAAACACAGAAACAAAGGAAGATGTCAGAACAAATGGAGTAAGTAAGAATCTCAGTCTCAATACGAGACCTGTCTCTCACATCCCAACATTAGATCCTATGACCCTTGAGTATATCAATCATTGAAATTGCTGATGAGTAGAGAGGGACCTGGTGGAACCTCAACATGATTGTGAAATTAAAAAACTATTTTTATGTCTTTTAGGCCAACTGTGTTTCTGTTTGTTGTTTCTTCTTGTGATGCCTTTCCGATTTCAAATCAAGATTTCATACCTCAACAAACCCATCACCAAAGTTGACACCATTTCCAAAGCTATATGTGCGGGCAAGGTGACGATTAAGAGATGTTGAGTTGAATTGAGTGAGAATGAAAACTTTGTTGATACCACTGTTGATGCAGTTGCTCATTGGCACATCTATGAGCCTATAAGCTCCACCAATTGGCACCTAATACCCCACACACAAGTCATGCAAGCAAATAGAGTGAGTCATAATCATTTCTCACTACAGAGTAGTAGTACCTTTTTCACAAACTGCTTATATCCCAGCTGCAAGATGGGATGCATAAATGCAATGGTCACAATCATAACATACAATTTGGAAAGAAATTATTTGTCAGAGAAATACTCATATCAGAAGAAGGGTTTACACAAAACACAAGAATTGGCAAGAAATGGGAGAAGCTTAGAAAAAACACATACAGACTTGCGATGCACCTTGAAAAACCCAATTAGACAATAATAAGTGGGGCAGGTGTTACAGTAAAGGTTCTTACTGCAGGTTTCGCTCGTCTCTTTGTAAGAGGAAACAATCGGGTCCCTGCACCGCCCCCCAAAATGATGGAAACTACTGTCCTTGGGTCCACCCTAGCATTCTCCATCACTGGGGCCTACATCATAAGGCTCAAATCTAAGAGAACTAATATAACATAATGCAACAGAGAAATCAATGAACGACAAAAGCTCTGGATCACAACAGAACTTAGTAGTCTATACCACTCTCTCCCTTTCGAAGAATGGTCTTTACGACTTTTTCCCTCTCCTGCAAAGTTACAAATCTATTGTGGACTTGAGAAAAATGGCAGTGATCATCATCTTCTTCTTCCAGATTTTTCTCAGTAACTCTGCCACAATGTGAAAAACTTGAAGGCAGCACCCACCCTCCCATTGAACAGAATTGAAAGAGAATAAGAACGGGGCTCTTTTGTGTGTGTGTGTGTGTGTGTGTGTGTTGCTGTGAAATTGTGCACTAACCATAGTTTGGCTGGAGATTTCAGCCAGCACTGATGTGATGATGAGGGATCTCTTGCTGCTGCTGCTGCTTTTGGAAACTGCGCGTGCTATTGTGCTAGGTAGTAGCCATTGTTGAGCTCCCGCCGCCAGTGACCCCACAGTGACTCTCTTGCCACAGAAGCCCGAACGCTCCAGCTTCTGTACTCGTCCATAACTTTCCCTTGCCCCTGATATTGAACTACAACTAGTCGACACACAAGCAGATGCTGCCATCTCTCTCTCTCTCTCTCTCTCTCTCTCTCTCTCCCTTCCTCCGGCCCAAGACAATTTCCCTCCCTCCTCCTGCCTTAACAAAAAATCCGCCTCTCTTTCTCTCTCTCTCTCTCTCTCTCGCTCCCTCCTCTACCGCCGGGCGGGGGATCTCTTTCCTTCCACGAACCCAAAACTCCCCTTATCATAAAAATCCACCACCCTCCCGTTCCGTGTTGTCAACAAATACAAGGCCAGAGCAAAAGCTGGAGAAGCTACAAAAAAAGGAGCCCTCACAACGACAAGAAGAAGAAGAAGAAGCAGCAGCACCCAATGCGCATGGGTACCTACGACCCCAGCACTGTCACTCACACTCTCTCTTGTCGCAATCAGAAAACAGAAAACCCAGTAGTACCATCAGCACTTTCAAATTCAACACTTGGAAAGATGCCCGGCACTTCTAAGGGTTGCAGCAGCAGTAGTTGCTGTTGCTGTTTCTCTTCTTCTTCTTCTTCTTCTTCTCTTCTTGCGACAACAAGAATGGGAAGTGTGGGTCGGTGAGCCAGGCAGGCTGAGGAAGGAGCAGCAAAGACAGTTCACCAGCAAGCGAGCGAGAGTTAGTAACTAGTCTCTTGAACTGTCACAAAGAGAGTAGAGTAGTAGTGGTGGCAAACAAATCGTCCTGTCCTAGTAAGTTCGTCGTCTGCAACAGCAAACGATGGTGTTGTTGTTTGTCGCATTATTTGTGTGGATGGTGGAGAGCAAAAACCAAGTAAGTAAGCAGCTTGCGGGTCCCATCCAAGCTTTTCTTCTTCTCCTTCGTCTTCTTCGCTCCGCCCCCGAGCGTCGTCGCTCTCGCCCCCGAGCGTCGTCGCTCCGCTCGCACAATCACCCATTTCCGCTTTGCCTCGCACCGCAACTGGCGCGTGGATCACTCTCGAGTGCCAATCAAATCGCCGTCATCAGCACCTTCTCGTTGTCGTCATTCGCCAAAAGACAACACACACGCTACTACCTACCTACCTAATTACATACCTACCTACAGTAGGTAGCAACGAAAAGGGGCCAAAACATAAAATCCAGAAATAATAGGCAGTACATTATAATACATAAATAAATAATCCATCCAAATTGCACGCTTGAAGAAGATAATGAAAGGAGTAATGGGGAGAAAAATGTATAGAGTAATTTGTAATAAGAGCATCTCCACCATCTCTCTCAGTATGTGACTCTGCAAAAAATGTTTCTCACATCCAAGTTTTAGTTACTAACTTGTTTCCAACCCCACCCATAAAGCTCAAAGTAGGTGGGACTGTGAGTAGGTGGAAGATCACTAATAGCAATCCACTTGGGCCAATCAAACTATCTACCCAATGAGAAACAAGGAACAGTCAATAAATACGATTTGACTTTTATTAGACTGTTCCAAGCCACCTCAAGGGCGCTCTCAAAGCTCTCACAGTATGCGACTCCAGACAGTACGATTTATTGCGAAAAAAACAAAATGTGCCGGTTTAGCTCACAAAATTGGTTTTTTCGCACCAAATTCGTGCAGCTTGCCGAGGCTGGTAAAAGGCGCAACACAGTTGTGCACCTCCCAAAAAGAGTGTACTAAATTGCACCTGATTGCGCCTCAGTATTTTTGATTGGCCGATCACAACGATCGATTGATCCAGGTAGTTTGCTATTAGTACTCCCCCATTTATATGCAGTTCCAGTTTCAGTTTTATTGGTGGGATTGCCAAAAACAAAGCAGCTAAACTAAACATTTAATTTTACTATCCAGAGTTACATACGGAGCACCGTTGGAGATGCTCTAAGGACTAAGAATGGGGCCGTTCCTGGAATGATGACCCCATGTAAGGCAGGAGCTGAGTGAATGTGGGACCTGAAATCCCATTCCTCCGACACCCCGTTCAAGGTCCTTGATAGCCCCGTTCACCGTCCTTACTCATTACCAGAGTTGCATGGCTATTAGAAACATGAATGGACTCCCAATGATTATCAGGTTTTTTTGTTTTGGGAATAATAAATCTGGCGGTACAGGTTGGTGTGCGAAGGGTGGATTTAGGCATGCATGTCTCAAAAATGCAAGCTTTTTGGGTTTTTTTTCAAAGGCCTGTAATTGGTAGAGATGGTCACTTTTTATTAATTGTACAGCATTAATAAATAGAAATTTTTTATTTTTTGGCTGTATTTAGGTACCTTAGTACTTGGACCACGTTCGTGACTAATTATATTATTTCAGAAATGTGAAAAAAATTCCAAATATTATTTTCTTAGAACTTTTTTCTGAAGGAAAATAAAGAATCTGATGGAATATCTGGGAATATATTATTTGTCCAAAATGGAATCCTTAAAATTAATTAATTACTCAACAAACATGTGTGAGAGGGGCAAAGGTACTATGGTAGTTAGAAATGGATCTAGTTTAGAATTGGAGCCACTTAAGCATTCTTTCTGAAGAACTACAAACCTGGAGTCTTGAAAATGTGAATAACAAGGTCCACAACCAGACTCCTGGACTGGAAAAGGGGAGTTCTTTCTTCTGCGAAATTTCTTTTATTTTAAAACTTGTGCTAAATGAGGCACGTTTCAAATACACCCTGAAATTTCAGTCTTATACGTGTTGGAGAAGGGATCTTCCCTGGGCCCTCACTTTGTTCTTTGGGGTGAAAAACTTGAGCTTCTTGTCCTAGCCCCATTTGATGCCCTTATTTGAGGGCCACTGAATGGATGAGATTAGAAACTTGTGAATGGATGCTAGACACATGATATCAAGCTTTTGTTCAGACATGTGTCCATTTTCCTACTGTAAATGGAGGGCACATTACAGGCCAAAATGAAGGGCACGCATTTCGAAAAATGTAATAGTGACTTGAAATGCCCACTATAGTTTTTTCCCATGATACCCAATGGGTATCTGCTGGGTACCACGTAATTTTTTAAAAATAAAATCAATGCATGTCTTCATGTTCAGTAAATCCCACAACCTCAAGCCTACACTAATGTACTCTCTTCCCACCTTAAGAATTTTGGCAAGGTTTTTGGTCTTTGTGTCTTTGCAATGTTATTTGTTGGCCTTGCCTTTTGTAGGCAAGGATATTGTGTTTAGATTCAATATAGAGTGTAGTAGATTGATAGATTTTGGCCCCTACATAATAGGTCTATTTTTTATATGAGGACTTTTTGAAGGATGATATTTTGGTTTGTGTTGAAACTTGAGGTTGGTTATAGAGTTATAATATCTTGAAGGATTTTGGTTTCTTTTAGAGGATTTTTTTTTTAATTATATTTTTGCATGGTGAAATATTTGAGTTTCCATAATTCTTCTTTTTGCATTTGGATACTTTTTAATGTATATGGCAAGGCCACAGTGTGAAACACCCCTTGTTACCTTTGGAGTGGTGGTCCATATGTAAGGTAAGGAATAGTTTTGAGGCTCTTCCAGGGCTTTTTGTGCCCACCTTGGGTTGATAAAGGCTGGGCCCTCAAACACACAAAGGGCTTCAAAAATGTTCCTTACCTTGAGTAAAGAACTTCTCCAAAAAATGGAATCTCCTGAAATTGGGAACTTCCATGAGTTTCCAAAGTCTCTTTTCTCCTTACAGTTAAATTCTGTCAAAGGGGGGGGAGACTGAAATTACAAATGAAATTCCTGAAAAGTTCTTTACATCAAGTACACAATGGCAACAGGCCACACAATCTTCTCCCTTACTAAAGATGTCAAGTACTTACAAGAGAGTACAACAGGCCACACAATGATATTTGCATTATGTTATAATTACACTTCAGACAAAATTATTTGTACTGTGCATAACAATTCTATATTCTTCAAGAGCATGCCCTCCAATGAGGTAGTAAAAGGAAATGATGTTTTCAATTTACCAATCTGAATGATTGTATCAGGTGGTAAGATTATGAAGTCTATCAGTTTAATTCATTCATTTTTTCAGATTTATGGGCGAGACCATGGAAGCAATTAACATTGCACCTTGGACGTGCTAAATACTAGTAGAGTCTCAAATGTAGGCTGCTATTGGGCATGCTCTATCAAAAACACAAAATTACAACTAAACCAAAGAGTTCTCAAGAAGTAAAAGAGATGAAATAATAATAAATTGATTAGAATAGAGTTATCCATAAAGTCACCTTGTCTTCACCCTGTCTTTGGGCCTACTTTCACCCCCTATCCCCTTTTTCAGTGGTGTCTGCAAAGTAATGAAATTTTATTAAATCACAGTATGAAATGCTGGAACTCAGCATTTAGTGCACAAGGTTTGACAGTAATTATCAGAGTTGTATAGATAGGAGCAGGGAAAATATATGTATCAATAGTGGAGGCTCTCAGGAAAAAGTAAAGACAGGATGAAACTCAATTTATCACCAAAATTGATGGAAAAACTAGTTTGATTCCCAGTTATTTCATTTTGTAAAATTTTCACTCCCAATTACGTGGTTGATGCATTCTATGCTGAAACTGGTCGTTCTCTCGCACCCTAATCGTGTGACTTTTACAGATAACACTAATACATCTTTGAAATAATGAAGAATGAAATTGTTTGGTGTCCCTTATTTACTCTTTGAGCTTTAAGCTCAAGCATTTCAAGTTAATTCTACCTTACTTTTTTTTAAATTGATACATGTGTTCGAAGATCACCTACTTCTCACTATCAAGTACAGACTACTTTTAGCATCAAGGTGTTGTAAAACCATGTGAATGCATTGTCCTTGCCTAGAGAGATTGTAAAAACAAATATTTGAGGTAGCTCATATTATGATGCAGAAGGAATATCATGAGGTCTCAAATTCTTGACAGAATTTGAGTTGATCTCATGGCCTACCTTGGCTAGTTCCGAAAGGAAAGATGATGAAAAGGTGCACAAGTGGGAGGACAAAAAAAATTGAAAGGACATATGTGAGTGTTATAGTCCAATTGCCTCACCCTAACGAGAAATATTCTTAATGGGATATATATGCTTAAATTGTGGCCACAACACATTCATACCCATTTGTCTCAATCTAACATGTAATATTCCTATTGGATTTATATTCTCAAATTGTGGCCAAGAGATGACACAACTATTGCATGACCACCTTCACCGATTCCAGGACAAAAATGTCTCCACCCTACCCAAGTGAAGTAAAAAATATGGGCTTATGGTCAACCACGTCTCTTTTATTTTTTGGAAATTCACCACAATAAAATAATATATTTTATTTGTTGGGCTATAAGGATATCACATTGAATTTTTAAAACTTATTTTCCACAAATTTAAAACAAAATAGAATATGGTGTTGGTTGATTTGTGCCAATCCTTTGCTCAACCCACGCAAGGACTTGACTTAAAGTCTTTTATACAGCCAATCATGTTCCCAATTTCCCAATGTTGCACAAACCTGAATGTTAAGCTCACCACAAGTGATTGGCCACTTTTAAGCCCTTTTAGCTGCAATTCTTTTCACATGTTTTCATTCAAACTGCCTTTCCTTTTAAGTAGCTTCAAATGTTTGGCTTTGCGTAATTGACTAGGTTTTTTTTTTTGGCCCATTTTATGAACACTTTTTGTGTTATGACTCCATGGGTTCTTTTATAATTGGTTTTCATTTTAGGGAAATTATTTTCTTGTAGCCAATTTGTGAACACCTTTCTTGTGGTGAAATTTATGGGTTTTTCATGGATCTTGCATTTTTCTTTTTCTTTTCTCTTAAGTAGCCTGTGAATTCAATTAAATTTATCCATAATTGGTTAATTGATTTGATTCGTGATTAAAACATTTGCAGGTTGGATTATTATCTCTGGCAACTAATATAGAGGTTGTCAATTATAAAGGATATTAGGTCATCTTGATCAACACCAGATTTTAAATGATCTAAATGGCAACC
>Ga0116231_10008192_pt1 | contig 18484 bp, 11 predicted proteins | sample S1TSphgellanicum_2_FD_89695 | JGI IMG/M metagenome (GOLD analysis project Ga0116231, IMG submission 89695) | Host-associated microbial communities from peat moss isolated from Minnesota, USA - S1T2_Fd - Sphagnum magellanicum MG | ecosystem: Host-associated > Plants > Peat moss > Unclassified...
CAAATAAAAAAAAAAAATTTTTTTTTTTTTTTTTAGACCCCTCCTACTTTCAAACCTCATAATTATATTATTTCTTATTCATTTTAAACAATTTAAAATGTTATAAAAATGCCACCTGAAGTTTTATAACTCATCTTTGAACTTTAATAATAATAACACAACATACAAAGAATTTTGTGGGTATTTGGGAATCGGCCTTTATAGCATTCAGTGGTTTGTTTTTTTGGATTTTTCACCTTTTTACTTTGAAGGCCATAATTTTTTCAATTCTATTCCGTTTTTGACGATTTTTAATGCATTAGATGCCCCAATAAAAAGGGTTCAAGTTTTGTTTAAAGACAAAAAATAATGGAACCTTCCCTTTGGATTTAGTTTGTTTTAAATGTTTAAATGTTATAGTTGTAATTAATGAATAACTAAAAGATTTAACCCATATGTTTTATTTTTGAATCTCATGTTAAAAATTATTTAAATAAAGCTTGTTTTCTTATGTTTTTACATTAAAATACATGTACCATTTTGGGATGAATTTAAAATAACTTAACCTAAAAAGAAAACATAAAATAAATAATAAAAATTTATGGCTATTATTTAATGCACTTAATCTTGCGCTTTCTGATCTACTTGCCTACTTAAATAAGTAAATGGGTCTTACTTTTCTACCTACCTATGTAGGTAGGTAGGTAGTGAGGTCCTTAGTAAATACGTAGGTATGTAGGTTTAAAAACCTACCAATCTACTACCTATGGTTATGTATGACCTACCAAGCTACTAAAATAAATTTTTTTATTTTTTATTTTTCCAAAATAAAATTAATATGTCATGTGGCAATTTTTTATTATGCCATATATCATCATCTCCAACCATCATTGACAATCATTATATGATGCAGATCAATATTTCAAAAAAACATTATGTCCAAAAATCTTCATAATGTCACATGTCAAATTTTAATGTATGGATGACAATTAATGATGTCAATATGACATCATGGGTGTAGTTATAATGGAATTGCATAGTAGTTGAAAATGAATTCTTTTGACTAAATTGCAATTGAGATATAATGATTTGCACTATATATATAATGAGTTGCAACTTTGTAACTCATGCAACTTATCCATTAACATTCACGACATATAAATATAGTGAATTGCAAGTGTCCTTTGTAACTCAAAAATTGAGTTGCAAGATTAGTTACAAAACATGCATTTTTTCATAATGTTTCAGTTGTCTAGTTAAAAGTTGAATTAAAGGATTCAACATTCTTTCATACCTTTTTGTTCTTGTGCCAATTTTTTTTTTAAAATTAGCAAATGATTTTGTTTTACAATAGTTTGAATTGGCATACAATCTTGTGTTATAAAGGTTTGAGTGGGTAGTTGATTTTTTGTACCATAAAAGTTTGAATTATCAAATGATTCAATGCTATAAAGGTTTTTCACATGATTTTGTGTTATAAAGGATTGAGTTGGGAGGTCAAGTTTTGTGTTAATAAAAGTCTGATTTATCTAATGATTCTTATATGTAAAAGTCAAAGTTAGAAATTAAAATTTGTGCTATACATGTTTTTTTTAACAAATGATTATTTCACATGTAAAGGTTAAAGTTGGTAAATGACTTTCTAATATGAAGGTTTGATTTGGTGAAATTATTTCATGTAAAGGTTGAAGGTGTCGAATGTTTTTGTGTTATGAAGGCCCACTCATTAGCAAATGATTTTATGTTGTAAAAGCAACTGGAGTTGCAAATGCATTTCATGGAAGCTTTTGAAAGTTACAAGGCTAATAATTTGTTTCAATGTGGTGAGGGTCACACATAAATCCATATTGTTTATGGTACATGTTTATGTTGATGTTTTTGAGTTATTATATTATGTATATTTTGGTCAATATATTTAATAATTTTGTGATTTGGAATTTTTAAACCAAATTTGGTTTTGTGCCTCATTATTACATGTCATCCAAATTTTCAATGCCTTAGCATTACATACAAGAGTTAATGAACGTTGTGGGGATTGGCCAATGTATGTACATGCAAATCACAACTTCTTTGATCACCTTTGTTATAGTTCAGTTGTTATTTAGGTTGAAAGAATAGATTTTGTTGAAGAAATTACATGGTATGGGCAACTTTGACTTATCTTTAAAGGCTTGTATTTTTAAAAATGTATCAGACCTTACCACCATCTCATCTAAGTTGATTGGTAAAATGCCTTGAGCTAGTAACTTGGGTTTATTTATCACAAACACAAGGATTTCAAAGTCAACAATTGGTTCCTAGTTCATACATGTGTGTTGAGATAGAAAACATCTTGTGTGGTGTTCATGTAGTTCCTAATTTTGTGGAAAATGATAATTTCTTTGTGAACATGTTCAAGTTTTAGGTTTAAATTAGTTTTTACATTTGAATGTGCAACATTTGGGAATTGATCAAGTTTTCATTCAAAGTAGCATGGAAAATAAGAACAAAAGTAATTTTAGTGCGAACAAAAAACAAATGCAACACTCCATTTGATGGTAGGTCATTTCAACACCATTATCCAAAGGTTTATTTGTCTCACACCATATGTTTTTTATTATTTTGCAAAATGTAAATAATGCCTTGCCACATGATGAATTTGTTAAAATTGGAATACTTGGATTCATAGTTTGTCGTTTGCATGGTTATTTATATTTCTATTTTGAAGTAGGTTTTGCATTTGTGTACATATGAATGATGAGCAAAATGCAAAGGATGCCACTAGTGGATTGGATAATACATTGGTGGATTGGAGTCAACACCATCAACTCCATGAACAAGGTTAATGTACCAAAATTAGAACTTTTGTTTGGTTGTTAAGCCTCTTATTAATTGAGTCTTTCCATGACTTGTGAATATGGGACTAATTATTGTTGAATCATCTTTTTTCTAGATGTAGGTTTTTAAATAGTTTTAGCAACTCAAAATGAAGTTGTTGATAGTTTATAATTCTAGTCCATTGCAAGATGAAAATTAGAAAGTCAAAAGCAAGTTTTTGAAAGGGGAATTCATAGTTGCACTTGTTTCTTCAAATTCCATTGTTGCATTGGAAGGGTTCGTTTTGGTCTTTTAGGAAGTATGTATTACACTTCTTTAGCCTTACATTAGTTACTTTGGCAACTTGGGTACACACCAAAGATAAGTTATGGTATTCCCATGGTTCTAATGTAACATTGCCATAAACTTAACTACAAAACAAAACCAATTCTTGACATTGCACAACTATGTGCAAGATTTGAACCCTTTGCATAACACCATTTCAAGTTTGTGAATTGTGATTTTTCAGTAAGGCCCTTTGTTTTGTCCATGGTGTTTTATGAATTTGGAAAATTAGATGTTAAAACAAATTGTAGATTGTGTTTATTGTTCAAATTGTTGAAGTTGTAAATCTACAATGAATATTTTTCTTGAATTATATTAGGTTGCAATTATCAACATAAGTTTGGAATTATTAATTACACATATGTTCAACAAATGTCTTTTGATTTATCCCCTGTTCAACTTAAATGGTAAAAGGTGGATGTCCCTTGTATAATGTTTAGGACATTAAAATAATGGCATACTTGTATCATTTTATTTTTTTTGGAATTGGAATAACTTGTTAATATCAAATAATGTTATTAAGAAAAACTTATGGAGGGTTTAAATTGCATGAAACTTTTGATAATTAATATGTCAAGATGCATTTGATTAATGAAAATTATGGTATAATCACAAATTATTGTTCTCATAACATTGTAATAATGACATACAAAATTGAAATAATGAAATACCTATATCATTAGTTTGGTGAATTAGAATAACATGTTAATATTGAATAATGTTATTATGAAAAAAATACAAAAAGTGGGAATTGCATGAAACTATTGACAATGAATATGTCAAAATTCATTTGTGTAATGAAAATAATGTTATAAGTATGGACCATTACTCTTTTCGTCATCAAAATCATTATTTACAATGTTCATATTTTTTAATAAACCTTTTATCAATAGTGAAATAACAAAGATGAAAAAATACACAACAACAATGTGGAATTTTTTTATAAATAACATCAATTTAATGGTTCATTATAATCACATTGAAATTTTGCCTTAGGAAGTTTGTGATGTAGATGTGGCAAGGATAGTAAATTGGCCAAAGACAAAGGAACTTGGGTTGCATTCCCATAATTATGGTTTTCACAAATGGGATTGGGGTCATTGAGGTCAAAAGTAGTTTCCATAGGTTTAGTTTCTTTTGCAGTAATATGTGAACTCAACAATGTTTTTAGATAATATTTCAAATCTATTAAAGTTATCCATAAAGTTAAGCAAAGATGACACTGGGATCCCTTGTTTAGTCACATAGGGGATGAGATTTCAAAAAATAGGGGAAAAAAAATACACTAGGCTTCAATGGGGCATGAAATTTAGATTAATAACAAATTTTTTTTAAACTATGTTTGTCATTTCCTTTCTTTTCCTAAATGCTTTCAACCAATCACTACTACTATTATGTGTATTGTAGCTATAAATGTTTTTGAGCCTAGTGCATTTCATCCTGAGTTTCAATATTTCTACCCTTATTTAATAAAATTTCATGACTTTGCAAACAATAGCTAGGAGGGGATGAAGCATCAAATGAGGGATGCATCTTAGGCCCAACACAACACAACTTTATGGATAATTCTATTGTCTCTTCATCAATATATTGAAATTTTGTTTTTGCATCATCTAGAATAACTATTATGTTCATTAATTGTGTGGTAATTCCATCTTCCCCCCATTGTTGATATTCATTAGTTGTTCCATTAAATACATCATTGTTTTCATTTGAAATGTTAATAGGTTCTATTATGTATGCATCATTTGGTCATCCTATGATCCATGTCCTTGGGATTGAGTGGCTATAGTTTTGTTGCCTTAAACTTGTTCATAATTTTATTTTGGGATGATGCTTGATTTCTACTCTTGTCCACTCAACTAGCAAGTGTGCACTTGTTTGGTTCATAATGATTATTTCTAACCATGACATTTTTCTTAATTTTTTTTTTTGGGGGAAAAACTTGAAACAATTCACATCTAAAGGTTGTAAAACATGGGAAGTATGAGAAGGTAAGGTGATTGTATTTAGGCCAAACTTTTGTGCTTAATGTAACATGTGAACCATGCATGTTTTAAACTAATAGATGCCTATTTAATCAAGAAATGCCCCTTAGAATTGACCTTTTAAAAAATGAAAAAAATCAATGAATTGGAAAACCATCATCCATGCTTTTGTTTGCATCACTACACATGTCCTTGATTTGCAATGCTTAATGTAATCATTTATAATCCTTTCACCCATGAATATGTAAAATTTAGGCAAGGAGCCTTATGCTACATTCACAACATAATTGATTGTCAACTATTTTCTAGATTTGGGAATGGTGTTATAAACTTGATGTGATCCCCTTCTTGCCAAAACCTTTGCCTTAGATTGTCACCCTATTTAAATCTTTGTTTCATTTAAGTTCTAGATGTGATCAACTTGATACTTGTGTTCAATGTAGAGTGTTTGAAAATTTTAATAGAAGGTGTTACATGATTGACTTCTCAAACCAAATGCCATATAAATTTCAAGTCCTTTTGCATGTTGAATGCTAAGCTTTGGAGGTTGATGCTTAAACCAATACCATCAATTATTTTTAAGCAATCCATCTTTGAAGGGAGTAAGTCTAATTTGAGTAAGTTTTTCGACCTTTGGTTTTTAGATGTTGTAAGGTAATGAAAATCCTAAATCTTGCATACCCAAAACTAAAGCCACAAGTGTTTTATCTTCGTCATATGTTAGCACACCTTGTGGGCTTACCTTCCTCAACCTTTTCTGACCATTTAAGTGATTTGAAAGAGAGGCAATGGGTATGTGCCAAAACTTGTTTGGTTTCTTCAAAGAGGCCTAACTTATTTCCACTGCATCCACTACTTCTTCCACGGTTTCAATGGTCCATCTTTGTTGTTTGATTAAAGTATGAACCTTATTTGTTCATGTTGATTTTATGCTTGTGTTGCTTTTGTAGGTGGAATGTTTTCATTATCTATTGTTGTTAATTTTTGCAACCTAGATTGTCCCTTATGAGGTATATTAAACATTGTGGCAACCATTTGCTTCCTAGCCCTAGTTTCCAACAACTTGGTGGTGTTTGGTTGGGACCTACAAAAGGTAAGAAATTCAACATCCTATAGGAATCCCAAGACTTCAAAAAATGCATTAATTTTGGATAATCGAAAAGTGCATGACTTTCCAATGCATCACTAAAATAAATTATTGCATAAAATTTTGTAAAACCATCCCACATTAAATTAACATTTGTGGTTGATGTGTCGGTTGTACTTCAAACTCTGGTTGATTGTAATATGCAAAAACTTGTTAAAACCAATTCCACTTGAACTCCTTGTTATTCTTCGGACTACATGTCCTTGAATCCATTGATAATGTAAATACTTATTGTATTTCTCTTAATAAAGTTGATCTACACAATAACTTTTTATTTCTCCAACTAATGCTTGTGTAGGTTGATCTAGGTTACTACCTTATACTTTGCAATCTTGTGAGCTAACTCCTATATTGACATGTCTTCCCTTTTCTTGATTGCAAATTAGTTTTGTGTTTTTTAATATTCTCTTCCAACACTTTAGCCTTAGGACATAGAAGCTCTAAAAAACATTGAAGTTCATCTAGATGTTTTAACATTCTTGAAGTAATTGTAAGGGATCTTGAGAAGGATTAGAGGTAACTCAAGTTCATGTAACATGTAACTTTTTTTGGTTGAATTGGTGATTCAAATGCATGCTTTGGTGGGAATCCAATGTGCTTGCAATGGGGGGAAGTTGCATGTTCTTTAAGGTCATTAATGTGTTTTGTGTTTCCATGCGAAATTGCTATTGGAGATTGAAGGTTGAAAACCTATTTGTGCATTTAGAAGATTGTTTGTACTCAAAACCCTAAATCTTGTAATCTAGCATTAAATCACCTACATTATCAAACAAATTTTAAGTGTGAAGTGGTTTGGAATTTTCCCCATAATGTGTTATTTTACACTTATGACCAAACACCTTCCATGTAAGGTTGGGCAATGGTTTTTTTTTACAAGTGCACGGAATGACTCTCATCACCAAACACATTTCTATGTTAATTGGGATGCAAATAACACTCAAATGATTTAAATTTATCTTATGGCCAAACACAAAATAATGTTCCTAGGCAGGAGCTATAAAAAAACCAGACACAAAATTTTCACATGTTTGGTCATGAGTTGCAAAATGCATGCTAGCTAGTGTAGTTAGGTTGCATTGACTTGCCTATGTTTGAACTCTTGCCCCAGTTGGTCCCTGGCCGGTGTTCAATGATGGGTGTGCTAACCCTATTGCATGTTCATGGTCAAGGGTAAATAATTTATCCTTAGGCAACAGCTATTACCCTCCTAATAATGAACCTATACATACCCTAACTAGGTTTTCAACAAACATGACAGTAGAGCATGTTGGTGGTCCAAACTGACATGATTGATGTGAGATGAATAACCTTGAAGCAACAATGTAGGCCAAGTTCCTTAAGCATTTGAATCATGTCTGAAGTTGTGAAAAGGCACACTTTGGTCTTTCTCAAGTGGCCGGCTAATTATGCATCAAGTTTTTCTAAACCTTGTGGGCACCAACTGTCTCTGATTGGGACTCACAGGACACCAAACATCTCTGATTGGGACTCATAGGGCACGAGTTAGAGAATAGGACTCAAAGTGCAAAAGGAAGCATCATATTGTCATTTGAAGTGCACAATTGTCTAGCAACACTTGCTTCAGACAACCCATACTATGAAGCATGGAGTCATCATCCCTGAAGTGATTACATCTGGAAAGAGATTCTACATGCCCATGTCAATGGTGTGTGCCAAGCTTTGATGCAGCAGGGCATTTCTTTTTGTTGTGTTGTGTGTTATGTTGATGGTTCAAATTGAAATATCATGTGACCTATTGAAGCATGGTGGAAGGAATTAAGATGGCTGTTGGTGTTGGAGGCAGCAGAGAGTGGCGAAACTAAAGGGCTGAGATGTGGATTCTCAACTGCATGAATGGAGAGCAATATTACCAGAATTAGAATCTACATGTGTGGGCATGGATGGAGAAGGTGCATTTGTTCTTGTGGTGTGGTCCAATATTTAGTGGTTATGCTTTCACAATTTCAACATTGGCTTTCTGCAGAATGTTTGTGCATTTGCTGCTGGTTGTGCACGTAGCAACTATTTGCGAGCAGAGGTTGCTACATGTATTTCTGCTGCACACTGTGCTTCTGTTCATGGACTTTTCAAGGATGCACCTGAAACAACAGTAAATGACATGTCCATACAACAAATGTGGTGAATCTGAGGAACCACGAAAACAGCAGCTCTGATTTTGAAGCTCAAGGTTGCATGAGAATCGATGCTGATTGCAGTGGAGTAATGTTTAGAATTTGGAGTAATGTCTCAATTTTGAGGGACAGAGTGTTGATATGTTGGATAGGACGAGAGTCAAGTATAACTCAAGAATGCTTGAAACTATCTTATTCACACTGAACAGGTGTCTTAATCTGAAGATGAATGAGGATGTGTGATCCAATTTGACCTGCTTATTTGTTGATGTATAGTATAATCAGAACATCACAATGCTGTTTTATTATGTCTAGAACCATAACATAGTTAGTCTTACAACACTCACACAAAACTCTATCTGTCACAAGTGAGAGTGCATTGAGAAAAGCAAAAATCTCCTGGCAAAGAAAAATGCAGGATGTCTGTAATTGGTAGGAGGCTAATATGACATTTGTTTGTGGAGGAATATTGAAAGCTGCAATCTCAGATCTGATCACATTCATGAGCAAAGATAAAAGGAATGGTAATGGCTGTACATGTACGAAGCATAAGATCGAAGGCTCATGTTGCACCAAAAAAGAGAATTACTAGTGTAACTAGAAGGCAACATTTTGAGGTGTTCTCCATAAATTCCATGGAAATTCCATACTAGCAGGTTGTCAAGAACTTCTTGAACTCAATCCGGCAAATTTTTTATGAGAACTTTTTAAACACTTGTCAAGTTAGCACATTGATACTTACTGGCACAGTGTGTTGTGAGAACAGAAGCAGTCTGTGTCCCAATCCAGCTCTTTACATTCAGTGACTACCATGTTGGTTGGGTCCATGAAAATCCAGTTATTCCTGGCAACCAGAAGGCTTCTGCAGAATTGAAGGTCAACTGAGAATAGCTAGGGGACCATCATGGAAGTAACAACAATTGTTTGATGTTTTCTTGAGTCATGGTCTCAGCAGTCCATGAGTCAATCAATTCTCTGCATTTATACGCAAAACTATGCATAAAATTTGTGCGGAATAGAGGTAAAGAGCAGATCAAGGGATGCCTCGAAAGAAAAATCCAGACAAGAGTCACAATCCCTCTCCTCACCAGAATTTTATTCACGAATTTGTCGATTTATTGCACATATATGATGAAACCATGTGCTTTTGATGATCATGGTGCAGAAATGAACAAAGAGAGCTGGTCATTTAGCTCTCCCACAATGCTTCCAGCCATGATGGAATTCTGTATATCCAAACTCTAATTTTCAAAGTATAAATTGGACATTCCCCACAAAATTACACCCAGCTCCACTTGACGTTAAAAACTTTCAAGGGATTCACTTCAATCATATCAAAACTGCCACATTGACATATATAAAATAGATTCTCTCCAAAAAAAAGAGCCCCAAATTGAAGAATTGGTCATGACCTTGCATGAGTCCCACCTTCATGATTGCAGATCATAATGTTATCCTCAACCTAGAGACTCAAAGGGGAGCTCTGGTGTGAGCTTGTCTTTGTTGATCATTGCCAATCTATATCTCATGGTTACTTAATAATTAAAGAATATTTGAAAGCGCATTTGTGGCATGGCCATGCATATGGGAGGTGACAAAGATTGAGGTTTACCTTGATATCTTTTCAGACTTGATGTAAAAGGGTTGCACAGAATCAGGACACATTGGACATCCAAACTCTAAATCACATTAAACAGGAATCACCCCATAAGAGACAAAAGCTCCATGAATAGAGAGATGCTGGATTAATGATGGGATCAGACAAAGAAGAGGAGCCTGAACTCATAAGATAACTATGGAGCTGCTGTGATTCTCAATCATGCCAAAATCTGTCAAACCCACAACAACAGCAAAAGCGAAAGTTTCTCTCAAGTGAGGATTTTTGAGACCATGCATATTGGGTTTTCTATGTTTTCATGAGTGAATCCACTCTTTTCCTTCCATTGACCAAGCTCAAGAAATGTGCAACAATGGGTGTGGTTTTTGATAAGAGGCCAATTGCTGTAGAACTTGGTGTGCCCAGCTTATTTGTGATCCCTTTGATCTCCATAAGGATGTTTGAAACATGGACATGCAAATTGGGTTACTCCCATGTTTCATGAATTAATCCACTCTTTCGCTTTGATTGACCAGGCTCAAAGATATCTGCAACAATGGATGTGGCTTTTGATAAGAGGCCAATTAATATGGTAGTTGGTCAACCCAGGTTATTATTTGTGGTCCCTTTGTGTAGGGTAAATGCACCAAGCTGTGGGCTTTACCAGAATAAGGGCCCAAGTGAAGTGGAGCTGAGCACGGGCCAGATTCCGCTGGAAAAAAATGAAAAGATGTGGTTTGTTTCAAAAACTGGAATGCCTGTTGGAATCTAGTAGTGTTTAGAGGACATTACTAGGACACTGATATTGGAATTTGCTTCTTTGATTCAGACCATAAACCCCTCAAGTTTGTAGACCCAAATTTTGCAGTTGAAGAAACAATGGGGTCCAGTTGCATGCTCTTTAACTTAGTTCACACCATTACTGCACAAATGGGGGGGTCACACACCCAACTCTGAATTTCTTGAGAGTGTAGTCATTCTTCAGCTTGTGAAAGAAGAATGATGATCTACTGAACTTTCCAGTGTGGTGGCCCATTACACTCCATACTGTCATTGCAAAGTACATAATTGGCGCAAAGTGACAATTTCTTCCAGAACCTAGCATAATCTCTCATGAACATCAGCCACATATTCCTTGTGTTTGGTTCTTGTGCCTTGCAAAGCCAAACCAGCCAAAGGCTACAGATCTCCCTGCAATTCTTTTGAAGTTGAGAACTTGAATTGGTACCAAAGATCTAATAGGTCTATTGGGCTGATTTTTCTAAAATGATGGTCAGCAAGCACACACATCAAATCTGTTCGGTGCTAACATGGTATTAGACATACCTTTGTGAAAAAGTGTATATGAAAATTTGAAACTTATTTCCAATCCATGTAAGTGCAAAAGCCTAACCTTGAACGTGTCTGTTTACACTTACCCATTATGTAAATTTGTGCAAATTTATGTAAAATGTGTTGAAAAGGAGAAATTTGTGCAAAAAATGTCAACATGGAGCCAATGAATAGAGCATCCCAAAAGCTTCACACTTTCTTTTTGGTGATGGGCCAATCAAGGTGACCCATTGTCAAAAAAAATTCAAAAAAAGCTTTGGGATACACCATATAACACTTGAGCTCGTGTAAAAGCCTATGCCAAAAATGGTGATGAATCAAGTGAGGACTGAAATTATTACTTAAGCAATGAGGTGGGGCAACATACATTCAAGAATGTGGACCCAAGATAGGGTAAACACACCCATCATTGAACACTAATTTATCATCGAACACCAACCCATATGTCACACAAATTTTTTGTCAGTTCTTCTATGTTTCAAATGATTTTTGCAGTTATGGGTGAGCCAAGTGGAGCTCTATAACACACCTTTTTGAACTCCTGAGGTAAAGGAGCAACTAAAGAAAAGCACAAGGAGGATGTGTTGTCCAAATCACAAAATATTTTAAAAAAATCTTGCCCTTCCCCGCCCCCCATGTTGTCCTCATCTTTCGTCTATTTTGGGCAATCTAAAAAGCTGTAAGTGTGACAACTGGAGCTTTACAAAACCTTTTTTTTAACTTTAGAGGCAATAGAACACTTTTAAAAAATATTTAAGCTTTCAATCACAATCTATTTTAACATACCCATCACCAAACATTTAACCCCCTTCCTTTGAAACCCCATATGATCCTCATTTCTTGTCATTTTTGAACAGTCTTCATGGGCTGGTTGTGTCAAGTGAAGGTGTACACTGACTCTTTGAACTCTCGAAACAACGGCAAAATCTTCAAGGATTTTAAGCTTTCTAATACACTAAGCATTCAATCGCTAGCTTGTATACCTTATTCCCATTATCATCATAGTTTGTCCCATATAGTTTGTCTGAAAATATCCTAAACTTTTGGTGACAATTTTATAAAGAAAAGGTACTAATCATTCTATCTTCCACGAAGACTAGAGCACATCCAAAAGCAATTTTTTCATATCAAAGCCGTTGGAAAAGTCACTCTACACATTGGATGAATGTGTTTTGAATCCATCAAGCAGATGAAAGCAAAGCAAACCAAATTTGACATGTATTAAGAAGTAAGATATGTTTCCATACGTATCGTGAGGTTGTTATTGTAATAGGCATTAATTGGTGAGCACGATAGAGAGCCAAAGTATGAAGAAGATCACAGAAGTGACTAGCTTTCATCCATAGTTATTACTTGGAGTCAGCAATCAGGATATGCTATACACCCCAAGAGTCAAGAGTCTCCAACATAGTGTAGTGCATCTGAGAAATTGCTGACTTTGATAAGAACGATGGGATCCGGGGACCTTGATACAATTATTTCATTCCACTCAAATGGAGACAACACTGAGAGTACGTTGGAATTGCAATCCAGATTCAGTGTTTTTGTTTTACAAAATTACTATACAAGTTGCAATAAAGTTGTACTTCTTTAAGGAACAGAATATTTTTCAGACAATCCTGAACCTTCAATGTTTGAGGCCATGCCGACTTTCAAGCATGAGGTCATGCCAACTTTCAGGCATGTTGAAATTTGAGACTCTTTTTGTCTACTCTTGTACAAGAGGAACAAATCATCAAGCAATATCTTGTTAGCTAGGATTTATGCCTACCTTTGCAAGTGGTTGAAATTCGAACATTGGGTTAAGGGAAACTATGGCTTTTGGGTATGGGAAAAAGAGATTGCTCAAGATCTATCATCCACTTGTGCAGTGTGAAATGATAGCTCTCTTTAGAGGGCGGTGGTGAGTGAATGTCCCTTGTTCTAGTGCATACTATCCAACATATGTGAATCAGAAAAGCAAATTTGTTCTACCCATTTCCTACTCTGGTGTTTCCTTCAACATGTTGTAAACACCCTTGCCATCCTCATCTCATTGATGCCCCACTCTAGTTGCCACTTGCTCCACTGATCCAACTTGATGAAATCACAACCATTGGCTAATTACAAAAAATGGTCCATCTTATGGAAATACAAACTTTTGGACAATGAAGATTTAAAATTTTATTTCTTTTGTGTAGGTAGTGGAGATGCCATGCAAGTACCATTGATGCCTTCGACCTTCCCTTTCTGTGTCCTTTGGCTACTATGTAGTTTTGAAAAGAGTGACATCTCAAGATTCTTATCACAATTATGGTAGTTAGAGACTCACAATAATTTCAGTCCCCATAGTCATGATAGTAGGCACCCTACAACTTGTGCATCTTGCTACTGCCACACAACTTCTATGTGACCCAACACATATGCTGCTCAAGGTTTAAGTGGTCGGAAGGTTAACCCTAATAAAGAATAAGCCTCTTCCAAAGCTTGCTGGCAGCCTGACACCAATTTTAGTAGATTATCTCTTCCGAAGCTTGGTGGCAAACTGAAACCAGGTAGGATATAAACGTTTGAAGGTTGGAATTCTTTTCATCAGTGGATGATAAAAAATAATTTGAGTTTTTGGACTTGTCGTAATTATTCTGTATGGTCTGCCAACATATGCAATCCAACTTATTGATTGATTGATTGTGGGACATGTTCCATTTTTTGCTTCATTAGTCATTGTGACCTTGGGGTCCCAGGATGCAAAAAAATATCTTTGTTGGGGGGGTGACTTAAAGATGGCTTTGCAAAAAGGAAGCAAGGATATGGTCAAGAGCAAGTATGTCACAATTTTGTTGATGTCAGTACATATTACATGAACCCAGGAGATAGACTATTTTTGTAACCCAAACGGTATGTGTGGTTCACACTTGATGGAGTCTGGCTTATGTAGCAACATCATCAACACTAGATTTTCAACCACATGCCACTAGATAGACTATACTTTACTCACTGGATATAGATCACAGTTAATGCAGACTGGCTTCCGAAGCAACATGAGGCCCTTAGATTGTCAACCACATGCGAATTGGATCACTGCACCCACCCATGATATTTTATAACAAGTATAAGGTGGTGCAATTCTGTAGGGTAAAGCCCTAAATGAATGAGCTTTATCCCATGTCAAAATCCATGTCATGTTTCTTGGTTTCAATTTCTTTTTCAGTAGTTAGGCATACTTTCTTTCCCAGCTCCAAGAACTTTTGTTTCTTCAAATTCAGCAGATGGCAGTCCACCGATAAAACTGAAACTTGGACCTCAAGTAGGTGGGGGACTACTAATAGCAAACCACCTGCACAAGTCATTATGATGGGCCAATCAGAAACACGAGTAGCAGTTAGATCATATTTATTACACTCTTTTCTGTAAGTGCACATTGCTGCTGCGCCTTCTACCAGCAACATGCGCAATTATGCTGAGCCAAACTTGCATATGTTGCATTTTCTGTATACAATTTTACTTGTGCAGGATCACATACTGAGCACCCTGTTGAAGATGCTCCAACTAAGTAGAATGGCAAAAACTTATCCAACGTTGAATTAATTATCTTAAAACATCAGATTAGTCAAATTATCCGTGGTGGTTTATTTCACAGAACTAAGTTTAGTTTTAGAACTTTAGGTGACCGTTTTGCTTAGTTCAAATTATTTTCTTAGACAACATGTTTGGTGTTTGCCCTAGTGTTTGGCCAAAGTCTTGAACCTAGATCAGGTTGTGGTCCCTTCTATTTAATTTTCTTTGTCAAGTTGTCTAGCCATATAAATTCAAGGTTTTCTAGAAATGCGTCAATCAAGCTCTATTTTTATGTTGTGACAATTCAACCATGGGTAAACTTTATAGGATAAATTGTGGTAGGGTTGGGTGCATGCTATATCACCAAACAAAAATAAGAAAAGAGGTTGTATCACCAAGACCTCTATTGTAGGTCTAACTCAAGGGACCTACTACCACTAATTAATTCAATGAACTAATGTTAGGTCATTGACCTACTAGTAGGTGGCTACCAGCTCATTGGCTCCACCTTCCATGAACTCAATGAATTGGGTGCCAATTCATATTAGTTCCCCATTCCCCCTTGTAATGAAGGAAAAAACACACACACACATGTGTGTTTTTTCATTGGTTCCTATCTTGTCTTATTTTTTATCATGATTATTTTTTTTTGAACTCTTTTTTTTGAAAAGTTCAAAATTTTAAAATGACTATTTGAAAGTTGAAATTTTGGAGAGAAAATTTAATTTGGAAATCACCATACAATATAATAATAAATAATATAATTTTTTGTCTCATTAGATGATAAAAAAATTGTTTTCAGTGTTTTGCTTCAAATTCAATAAAAAAACTTGAAACTAATCATCAAGTTATAAAATTTCAAAATTAATAATTTAGTCCAAAATTAAGTAAATATATCATCTATGTTTTTTCCAAAAACATTTCTACACTAATAAGCCATTTTCATGAACGTGAGTGCCTATTTAAGCAAATTATTTATTTTAATTGGGTGTATTACAAATGGAACCAAACTCAGTCTTAAATCAAACTGGGCTTCAAAATTTTGTGGAAGTCTTGAAAACTAAAAGTTTTATAAATCCAAAAATTTGCTCTCGGACTCACACTGGACATTAGATATAAACCAAAAAAGAAAAAAGAAAAAAAAGGCAAAAAAAAAGGCTAAAACCTACAACCAAGGTTCCTTACAAAATCAAGAACTGGAAACCACTGGTTTGCACATAAATTTCTGAAGTTGCTTTTCTCTAACTGATACCCAGTTAATTTGCCCAATTTCCAGCTACACTCAAATTGGGGATTAAACATGGATTACAGGGTGAAACTAGGGCCCAAACACAGGGACACTTTAAGGATAACTTTGTTGTCACTGTTTTTTTAACTAACTACTTGCAAAAAGGTCTATCTACCATGGCCTTTTTTGGGCATGTAGATTGCAATAAAGGAATTGCTTTCTCAACAGAAGAAGATAGATTTTGTGAGTTTTGGGGTTCATCTTTCACATGGGTTTTTTTCTACCGAATGGGATGAAAAAGATTCCAATGAGCTTTGATTATTTTTTTGGTGTATATTGCAATGTGCATTTTATACTACCTCCCGGAGTCAGCTAGGGATAATTTTCATGTGGTGACATGCCACATGGAAAATCTATCTTCCTAAAGGCGTCATCCACACAAGGAAACTTAATAAAGTTAGGTCCCAAACAAAAGCCGGGGCAATCCTTTATTGTTTAGACATCCAAGTTGATATGATATGTGTCCAGCACAAGATCATTTAATGCATATACTACCACGCGGTGGATGACACAAAATCATTTGCACAATCTATATAACAATTTCACTTGGTGGCATTGGGACAATGATTGAGCAACCTGGTTGTGCTTCATTCAGGGTGAAAGTAAAGGCTTTTTGTGGGATCTCAAAAGTTGGGCCTGTTTGCAGAGTCTAAAGGATGGATAAGTGAGTGAGTGATGCAAAAAAGTAAAGAAGATTCACCAAAACAAATTGGGTTTCTTTTTTGGGAGTGTGGTGGATTCATTGTGCACTAGAGTACACATGACAAAGCCACCATTTCAAAATTTTCATCCAACAGTTTACTACAACTGGGTTAACTTGGTTTTCAGTTTGGATTTTCCTGTGTTTCAAGAATCTACAATTTTGATGAGATCTGAATTCTTTGCATGGAAGAAAGTTGCCTTCTTTACTTGAAGGCAACTTGCACATCCCTTGCAAAGGATGTGAATTTTGTTGTAACGTGCAAACTAACAAAATTTGTGTTTGGGAATGAAAGCAAAAGAGGTTACAAAGAAGCCTTCTCGGTGACATAGGAAATATAATCTACACAAGCATTTCAAGAGTTGAAGACTAGGGCCAATTTAAAAGCCATACACGGAGAAAGACCAATTTGAAAACAAAGCAACCCCATCCTCCCATTTTTGGCTGACTTCTTGTTGGGATTTAAAGGACTTAATCTAGGGATCAAAAAGCAAGCAAAGAAAATGTAGTGATTATTATATGTGAGGTCTTTTGGTGGTGTTGGCTCCAAGTTTGAACCAAGAAAAGTTAAACCATCTAAACATCACTTCAGACCAAAGCTATGGTATGTATAAGTGTTGCATTTTGTTTTGATGGGTTGTATTAGGGTATGCACATCTCGGTATCTAAAATTGGAACTAACTAGTAGATTTTTTTTTGGAAAACTTGAGAAATACCCTTATTACCTGTTTGCCTCCATCCATGCTACTAGTGCACTTAACCATACACAGAGCTGCCCTCTTGAAGGGACTTCTAAAACCAAAAAAGGAAAAAAAAAGGAGTTTGCTTCTAGGTATGTATAACAGATGGATGGAAATATATATTTGTTCTGTTTGGATGGACGACGGGACGGATTCAGGGGAAGCTTCATTTCTCATCCCGACGTCCTTTACAATATATGATATCTTTGGTAAACTTTCACAAGTTAGGTCTTAGGTCTTTGATCAGTATTGTAACAACAAAATAAGGGTAGGCTGCCAAGGGAATGAAGATAGCTTCAAGATTTAAAGAGTTAAGAAATGTGACATCTTTGTGAGCCTAAGTCCATCAGATCTAGTTACCATTCTCTTTTTTGGAACTTGGATTATTTTTTCCCGTCATTTCAAATAGAATCGCAATGTGAGTATTTGATACCAGGATGTATATACAGTATCTCATTCGAGGTTGTATGAGGTGGCTATTGCCTATTCATACCCAGGATCCCTGAAAACATGTACATTATTATGTTCATATTCAGTTACAAATTGATAAAAAACCTTAATACCAATACCCAACTGGTATGTTGAAATGGAGATACCCAATCAACATGGGTATGTATGTGGATGGTGGATTCCATATGTAATAAGATGAGATCAAATCTATATGACAATGTGAAATGAAGCTGACATCTTCAGAGGATTGCTAGACTTTGTGGTACCAATCCAATTGCCTTTTATTGATTGATTTTTTTTAAAATGATTATTATGGCACAAATGGAGAGAATCATAGTTATGACATTCTTGGTGCGAGAATGTTATGGAAGCCCAAAGAAGCAAGAATTTTAAAGAATTTAAAAAAAATTTATAGATCAACCAGTGTAATTTGGTAAACATTCGCGGGTAAAG
>Ga0116231_10008196_pt1 | contig 18475 bp, 16 predicted proteins | sample S1TSphgellanicum_2_FD_89695 | JGI IMG/M metagenome (GOLD analysis project Ga0116231, IMG submission 89695) | Host-associated microbial communities from peat moss isolated from Minnesota, USA - S1T2_Fd - Sphagnum magellanicum MG | ecosystem: Host-associated > Plants > Peat moss > Unclassified...
CATCTGATCATACTCTCCACACGCGTTTTTTTTTTTTTTTTTTTTTTTTTTTGGGTATCCTCATTTACCAAATTTTGGCTCATGTCCGGCATGTGCAATTTGACCTATTAGCTAATTGGCAAGATGGACCCGATTTTGACAATTTTTTGAACTCCTTCCCGGAGGGATATCTGGGTCAAAACTCGTTCAACACATGCTCTGTGAATTTATCGAGAGTCTATGACTTCAAGTCATTCATCACATAGTCACATAAATTCTTGTCATGTTCGGCTGAATTTATCCAGAGTCTATGGTTTCAAGTCATTTCATTCCCCCCTCCTCCCCGCGTCCCCCCCCCCCCCCCAAAAATAGTCACACAATTGAGGGGGGCCTTAGTAACTAACTGGCTCTCCTCTCTCTCTCACCCATCTGCAAGGAAAAGGCAAAAACCTTCACAACTATTTTTCAAATACCCTTTCAAAATTTCCACTTTCTTTATCTTTATGTAGATTATTTTCATATATATTTTTATTATTATTTATTTTATTTTATTTTATTTTATTTTTTGAAATCTTCCCTTTTGAAGTAAAGCTTTAAATTATGTTTTAAATTTTTATTTAATTATATAAGAATATTTTGAAAAAAAATTTAAATGATGATTAACTTGTAAATTTTTACTTTAACTATTTGAAAGTATTTGGTAATTTTTTTAATGATTATTACATGTTTAATTTTTATTTGATTATTTCTTTCTTTCTTTCTTTTAATTTAACGTCAATACCCGGACCAGAGAGATCCATTTGACAACTATTACCTAGTTGGTTTGAACAAAACACTCATGTTGTCTAGGCAAGAAACTAAGTACAAAGCTACCGCTTTCTGATTAGCCGAATGCATCAATTCAGGCAGTACGCTACACGGTGTCAACTATTTCCCTGACTGTTGATCAAACTTGCACCGAATGTCATGGTGAGCTGGGCACACTAACAGCAGGTGGTCTTCATCTTCAACAGCTCTGAGGGGACATAGGCAACAGACCCTATCTCTCCTCGGTACACTCTCAGGCTTTGCATGCCTGCCACACTCTACCTCTAAACGATGGTTTGAACATCTGAACCTTGACAAAGATTGCCTGAGCTGAACATTTGTGATTGCTTGCAAATAACTCTGATGTGCATATGAGTACCCAAATTTTGTTGTACAGCTCGTGTTCATCAGCTGATATGTACATAATCTGTTACCTCTGGCTCTGGCATGTTCACCATAAGTGGATTCTAGATAAGGAGCCTGTGCACTTGCTACAACACACTTGACATTAGTATAAAGAACCCCAACCCCTTGGTCGTCAAGCCACAACTGCACGTTCCGGAGCTAACATTGTTGGTTATCATTGAGCACACTGAGTATCTAGAGCTAGGTTTGGTAAGCACAGTACAACAAACGATCTGGTGTGGACTCTCGTGGTCTATCATAATACTTGAGAGTTTGTTACCACCAGAAATACTCCAATGGATACCTTCCAAATTCCCCCAACACAGCAAAAGTGCTTGTTGTTTTATTGACCCCTAATATTCCTCTCAGGAACATTCTGTGTACTTGTTCTGCTTGTTGCAACCCTTTCGCCCCTGTACAACCTGTCCACACCTCGCATGCATAGCTCAATACTGGGCATACCAGTGAGTCGAACAACTGGCACATTACTTCCGGATCTATTATGCTCAGATCATTGCATCTGCAACGTAATGAAACAATGTTTTCTTCCCAGGAACAATCAGTTTGTCTATGGCTATTACCATGCCTCTTGTACTATGTAACTCTAAGCCCGGGTATCTGAATGATTGAACCCGCTCAATGGTTGTCCCTCTGTATGTGAACTCTGGCGCTACACTGCGACATTTCTCAAACACCACCACCTTGGTCTTGCTCACATTGATGACCAATTGTCGTTTAACACAGAACTCAGGCAGAGCATCTATTTGTTTCTGCAACCCTTGTGGGGTCTCTGACATCAATGCCAAATCATTTGCATATAACAATAATTTGACTACTATGTCTGCTAGCTATGGCAGGCTGTCGCCATCAAGTGCATCTAGATGCTTTTCAAGTCCATCAAGGTCAAGTCCAAAAAGCAGTGGCTCAATGGACAGCCTTGTTTGACCCCAATGCCACATGAGAACTGGGCTGATAACCTTTATGTTAGATGCATAACTCTGACGTTGTCCTGGCTGTACATGCTTTATAGACACTACATGAAGCGACCCACAATTCCCATCTTAGCCAGCACGTGCCATAGTAGATCACAAGGTACTATATCAAAAGCTTTACAAAAGTCCACAAAACAACAATACACCTTTTTGTGTTTATGAATGTTCTATTCAATGAACGTTCGCAAAATGTATAAGTTATCCGTGGTGCAGAAGTCTTTCCTAAAACCAGCCTGTCCCTTGGCACGTAGGCCCCTCTCTTCTGCCCAGCTGCTCAACTGTGCCTCTAGAATCATGGCAAACATCTTAGCTAATACAGGACCCATTGTGATTCCCTTATAGTTCTCAAATTGCAAGGCATCACCGCCTTTGTGCAATGCATGAATGACTCTAGTAGACAAGCTTGCTGAATAACCTTGTTACAACAACTTGTTGAACACAATCTACAGTGGTACATGCAACATATCGTTAGCATCTAGTAGAAACTCTGCTTTGATGCACTCTAAGCCAACCGACTTGTTACGTTTGAGTCTTCTCATCACTTGCATAATCTCATCTAAGGTTATGTCACAGTTTAGTGTGCTACAATCATCACTTGCAAAAAGGTGTGACAAGCTGAAGACCATCTGATCTATAGAGCTACCTTGTCCCCCAGTTGTATTACTGGGGCATTGTCCTTCTAGTAGCTTCTGGAAGCTAGCAACCAAGTCTGCTTTGCTGATAGCCACAGATCGCTCCTTTCTCTTGGAGTATTGCCTCCAAAAGCTGGCTGGATCCATCTTTGCTAGTGCACACAACTATCAACCTTGCAGCTTCTTGTACGTGCGTTTCTTACGATGCAATAGTTGTTTAAGTTGCTTCTTCCATTCGAATGCTAGATGGCTGTTAGGATGAAGCTTTGCATATGCAAATACTTCCTTGTGTTTGCCGCGACATTCAGTATCAAACCATGGTTCATGATGATGTTGTGTTGTATTGGTGCGTGCCACAGGGCAACCATGCACAACCGCAGCGACGTTACAAATGCAGTCATGCAACAATTGCACGGCCATGTCAGCATTATATGTGTCACTCATCTATGCTGTGCATTGGGCAATCTGTTGCTGCAGGTGCTGACAATACTGTGTGCACTTGTTAGCATCATGTTTAAAACGACGGATGTCTACACGTGATTCTGAAGTTGCTGATGCCACATGTTGCCAAAGTAACTGCAAGTTGAGTGAAAATGGCATGTGGTCGGAATCACACCCTTTTCCACAAAATAGAAGGCATTTATGTACAACAAGTGATGTGGCACAATCAAACAAAACAAGTGATGCAACCATATAATCCACAAGGCTAAAGCCGCCATTGGCAAAGCAAGTGCATTCCCCTGATTCATCGCCTGCGATCCTGCCATTGAGAATAAGCAATCCCGAGGAGCGGCAAAGGTCTAAGAACTCATTATGCCAGCCTTTCAACCCCCCCTTGTCCGAGTTATGTCGCTCAGGCAAAACCTCCGAGAAGTCATTCCCCAATGGCAGCGTGTCAGGCATGTGGTCGGCAAAGTAACGACAATCAACATAGTCGTCAGCTACATTAGTCCTTGCATTGAAATCACTAATCAATAAAATACTACCCCCAAGATTCTAAATCATGTTGACCTCTGCAACAGTGTTATCAAACAAGCCTTCATCAACATATGGGGACCCTTTGGGTGGAGCATAAACTACAGCCAAAAATAACCGTGCAGCCCCCAAACGCTGGAACTACAGCCACAACCTAGTGCCATCTGTGTTTTGTTTCCATAGGGATACACAGTCTGACCATGAGTCATTCATAAATACTGCAACACCACCACTATGCTTCATTGCTACTCTGATTGAGCTCATGTCACATACATGGCGTGGATTGTGTAAACACTGAAAACCAGGCATATGCAATGGTGTTTCATCAGGGAACAAGTGTGTTTCAGTGAGTGTAACAACATCTGAGTCATCAAACAATCTCTGTATATGTGAACTGGTACTTAGTTTCATGTTTGTCCCCCCATGGATGTTCCACAGGGAGATTCATAACGCTCTCTGGTCCCAGCACCCCTAATGCTGGGCTGTGACTTTGGTGTCATTGATGTAAAGGTATGCACCACGCCAGTAAACTTTCTTCTTTTCCGCTTTGGCCTTCTCAAATAGATGGCCATGATGCCCTCTTTTACTTTTGTTGTTGTTTGGTCAAATCCTCTTCCAAGCCCTAGCGGGTACCTTTCAGGGCTACACGATTTTGACAGACAGCTTTTCTATCCTCAGCTGTAGCAAAAGTAACAAGTACAACTCGTGTGCATATAGTCCTAGGCTTAGTCTCAGCTCTCATGCTGAGGGGCTGGCGCATTGCTGCCACAGCCTTGATGGCTAGCTTCATTTATCCTTGTAGAACCTGACTATTAACTTTATCTAGCAGTTGTTGTGTTATCTCGCCTTCTGTTTCATCAAATCGTATGATACGTGCATTACAGGAGCGTGTGGAATGTTCCCTGGCCTCACCTTGTCTGACAAAGTTGTCCATCTGTTTGCCCATCTTCTTCACAACATCGACCCACTTTCCCCCTAATTCCTCCACCACCTCCTTAACAAGCTATTTTGTAACCTCATTGTCATGACTAGCAATAGGGGCTGACTGTTGGGCTGTTGTGATACGTTCCAGAAAGTTATTGGTGACCTGCTCAAAGATCTGTTCCAACTATGCAATTTGTGCTTTGATCTTCTTTTGAGCATGTTCAAGCAGCGTGTTGAACTTATTGTCGTTAGCACTCTTTGCCTTCTGGCTTTTCTCAGACTTCAGGTTAGGTGTTTTGAAAAAATGGTTTACAATTGCCAAATGTTTTACTTTCATTTTTCCTGATAGGCTGTAGAGTGCGCAAACGACCTGGGCTTGCTTGCCATCAAGGCTCAGGACACACTTTAGACTACAAGGGTGAAACTATGAAGCATCATACTCGGCCATCGTTTCAGTGGCAATTTTTAGGGAGCTCACATCCAAACACCAAATATGGAAATTTCTTATAAAAAAATCCCCATCTTCAAAACCTATTTCAAAATAAAATAAAATAAAATAAAATCTTTTTCGTTTTTTGGAAATGAATTTTCGATTTTTTATTATTATTTAAAAACCTATTTAAAAAATTAAAAAAAAGGATTTAAAATGACGGACTTGAATGGTAGGCTTATTAAGAAACGTAGGTTACCTATAATGTAACCCAACGAAAGAGAGGGCAGGGGAGGGGTACCAGGTGAATGAACCCTCCCGCTCCTGTTGTAGCAAGTTGGTGTTGTAGGAGGACAACGGCAATGGCAGGCCCAACCTTCTTCTCTAAACCCTAAGCCATCGCTTCTCTCCTCTTCGGAGCACTGACAAACGCTCAGATGCTTGCCTTCCCTTGCCGGGTCCGTTGTCTTGCTTGCTTGCAGCGCGCTTGCCTGCCAGTGCACACAACAACCCTTTCCCTCTCTCTTCTTACTGTTGCTCCTCCTCTTCCACTTACTCCATTGTCAATGCCCAAGGTTTAAGTTTAGGTTTAGGGTTTAGATTATTTGAGAATATGTTTTAAATTTTGAAAAAGATTATTAATTTTTTTATATTTAATTATCTTTTAAATAATTTATTATTTAAAAATAATAATTATTTAATTATTTGAGATTATTATTATTATTAAATTTCTGTTTAATTATTTGATATTATTATTATTATTAAATTTTTAAGATGAAAATTTTGAATGTTAATATATGGTTGTTTTTTTTATAATCTTCGATAATCTACTTATTGATTTTGCATAATTTTTTATATGGTTGTGTGTAGACAATTCCAAAAACATTTCCAAACATAATTATCTCATTTCTTTCCTAATAATTACTTTTTTATTTTTATAACTATCTCACTCCTTTCTTTCCTGATAACTATCTTTTATTCGTATAATTATTTCACCCCTTTCCTTACCCACCAACATGGATATGAATTGGCAAATTAACATGTGCCTTTTCATGTCCATGATATTTATATTACTTAAAATTTAATTTAATATTGACATAAATAATGATGAATTATTGACAATAATATGGGAACATTATAAAAATGAAAATCATCACTAATGGTGGGTAACAATGTGGAGCCCAAGTTTATATTTATAAAAGCTAATTATAAACCTCAACCTTCTTTACGAACTACTCTTACCATTTTTTTTACACAAGTGAAGTTAAATGATTATAAAATTTTAATTAAAAATAATCTAAGTATTAAAATACATTTCATGAATTTTTTTAATGATTATATAAAAAATTATTTATGCAAATGATTATTAAATTGATAAACCTCCATTTCTTTTATCATTATTTTTATCTCTTTCTTACAAAAATAAAGTTAGAGGATAATTTTTTAATATTTTAATTAATTTCAATATTAAAGTACATTCCATGAATTTTTTAAATGATTATAAAACATTTATTTATAAAAAATGATTATTACATTGATAAGCCTCCATTTCTTTTATCATTATTTTTATATCCTTTTCACATTTTCCAAGTGAAGCTTAGAATTCAAATTTAAATATTTATTTACTAATTATATTAATTCCATAAATCTAAAAAAAAATTCCTCAACCACAAAGTTCTAGTTTGTTGATGATTTATTTATTTATTTATTTAAATTTTTCCATGTTGAAAAATAAATTACTCTTGAATTTCAACAAAAAATCACAAAAAAATCCTTTGTAAATTTCTTTTTGAAATCTTCAACATTTTTACAAATAATATGATTAGTGTTGAAGTTGCCCCTATACTATGGTAAAGCCAAAAGAAAGGTGGAAGCTTATAATGAAAACAAGGTGTTGGGAACATGTGGGCCTTGCTTATGTGTGTATAATTTGGAATATGTTTAAATAGATGGCAAGACAAATTGTGGTATGAAGTTTGATGATTTAATTGTGAAATATATGGGTTTATAATTATCAATCCAATATGTTTAAATTGATCCAAAGATTTTTGTGTGGTGTCATTGTTTGTATATGATCTAAATGACTATCCTAAATGGTACTAGGTTTAAATAATATGAATTTTCAATGATATTGTTCCATGAAGGTTTGTAATGTTATTGATTCAAATGTTAAAGTTATTGTGTACATTGAAATTTTCAATTACTATGGTTGTACAATTGTAAGCATATTTTTCAAAAATTGAAAGTAGAATTAAAATGTTGTATTGGCATTTTTGGCAGTTTGCATTTTTGTGTAATGCTTAATATTTAGTATTATAAAATGTTGTATAAATAAATTCAACAGTGTGGTTTGTCATAACAAATGATTTTGTTAGAGAAATAATTTTTTCATATATTATCATTGTTTCATGTTGATTGTAACAAAATAAATTATTGAATTTATTTGGTAATCTAATGTAATTTTGTTACTTTATTGATTTTTTAATTTTTGTGTCATGTAAACAAAGAATGTGGTATGCAAATAAAATTTAATCTATCAAAACATCTTTGTGGTGAAATATTTAAATAATGGTATTTGAAGGTTATACAAATATAGTATTTATTCAATAAGTTTTTAAAACAAATTATTCATTGTGCATTTGTTTCTAAATGAAATGTTTTTTCTTGTAAAATAACCATTATGAAAAATCACATCCATTGAAAAACACACTACCTTGCAACTAAAATTCAAAGAGCAATTCATATATAATTATTATGCAACTATCCCTTGGGTATTACAACTATTGTGCAATTATCCCATTAGAAATATGGTGTATGAATTAAAAAATTGGCACGTCAAAAAATCAATTAGTTGTATTATAGTTGCAAATAAGTTGAAAATGGGTCTTCTATATGGTAATTTATATACATTGTACATATACATATGAAGTCAACCATGTTTGATTTTTTTAAGAATTACATTGTAATTGCATGTGACAACTATTTCAAAATTGTTGTAAATGTGCCATTCAAATAACAATTATGTTACAACTAATGTACAATGTAAAAATGTACATACATGCGATCATGCCACGTGTTCACATTTCCACCTCCCATCATAGGACACATTTGCAACTAGTTTTCAATTATGATTCCCATTGATAGAAGTAGTATGGCCATTAGTGCACCACTACTAAAGTACTAATGTTCAACTATATTATGACTATAATACTACTTATTTCTAGCTATTTATTTCTTCATCATATGTGCTTTATTTTGAGTGATTTAAAATGTTATGGAAACATTACCTCAAGTTCTAGAAATCATATTTGAAGTGCAAGAGAAAAGGAATAATGAAAAAATAACAAGAAAAATAAGTTTTTTTTTTCTTCTCTTTGGACCCCTCCTACTTTCAAACCTCATAACTTTTTAATTTCCTATTCATTTTGAACAATTTAAAATGTTATAAGAGCACCACTTAGAGTTTTACAAATCGTATTTGAACTCAAATAACAACTGAACAACATGCAAGGGATTTTTTGGGTGTTCAGGAACCAGCCTTTGTAACATTTGGTGGTTTGTTTTTTTGAGTTCTTGACCCCCTCTACTTTGAAAGGTTGTAACATTCTCAATTTTGTTTCATTTTTGACATTTTTAATGCATTAGATGCACCCAACAAGAAAGTTCAAGTTTTGTTTAAACACTAAAAGCAATAGAGCCTTCCCTTTAGATCTAACTTGCCTTGAATACTTAACTATTATAATTATAATTCAATTGCAATTCAATTTGCAACTAATGAACAACTAAAAGATTTAACCCATATGTTTTATATTCAAATCCCATGTTACAAATAAAGAAGGTTTTTTTTCTTATGTTTTCACATTAAAATACATGTGCCATTTTGGGATGAACTTTTAAAATCTTAATTTAAATGTACAACATAAAATATAAAATAAAATTTCATGGCTGTTCTTTAGTTCACTTAATCTTGTGTTTTCTTACATACTTACCTACCTAGGTAAATAAGTAGGTCTTACTTTTCTACCTAGCTACTAAAATAGAATTGTTTTCCAAAATATAATTAATATGCCATGTGGTAATTTTTTAATTATGCCATGTGTCACAATCTTGGACCATCATTAACAATCATAATGGATGATGGAGATCAATATTTCAAAATAAAAATTATGTCCAAAAAATTTCATAATATGAGGTGTCAAATTTTAATAAATGAATGACAATTAACAACATCAACATGACATGATGGGTGGACTTATAATGAAATTGCATAATAGTTGGAAAATTAATTTTTTTGATTAAATTACCAGAGTTGCATTATATATATAGTGAATTACAACTTTGTGATTCATGTAACTTGTTCGTTAACCCTTGCATTGTATAAATATAGTGAGTTGCAAGTGCCCTATGCAACTCAAAAATTGAATTGCAAGGCCAATTGCAAAACATCCTTTTTCTCATAGTGAATATTTATTTGAAAAAAATTGATAATAATGAAGAAAATCAATGTAAATGGTCTTTTAAATGAATCTAAAAATAGTGTAATATATGTTAAATAATGTTTTGTCACACCAACTTTATCAAATGTTAAACAATCAATAAGTAAACCCTATGCGCCATGTATAGTGCATGGTGTAACTAAATTTTCAATTGGAAACTATGTTCTTGTGATGATATGTTACCATTATTCTTATTTAAATTATTTTTCATTCTATTGGTGTCCATTTTTTATTTATTGTTGGGAGCTTTTCACATGTATGTGAATATTTTATTATAATGTTTAATTGAAGTCAAAGGTTATAAAAATCTATCCATATTAGTTTAGAAAAAAATGATGTGTAATCTTGGAAGGTTTCATCTGCACCATTTATAAAACCATCTAATGCTACATGATTATAGGCACATAATTTTACAAATTCCAATGACATAAGAATTAGTTTATATGGGGTTCTTTGCAAAAAATTTCGTATATCACTTCTACATGACCGTTCTAGTGGTATGGTCATCCTTGGACCATTCTTTTTAAAATTCAAAAATAACTACCTCATTTTCAAGCCTAACTACTTTAATAATTACTTCATTTTCCTACTAACTTTCATGATAACTATCTTTCACCTTTCCTAATAACTACTTCCATTTTATAACTACCTCACCCTTTTTTTCTATCCACCAACATGGATTTTAAAAAACAAATTAACATGTGTCTTTTCATGTCCATGAAATGTATATTAATCTAAATTAAATTTGACATTGACATAAATACATGAAACATAAGCAAAAATTTTAATGGTTGATTGTCATTGGTAATTCACAGCAACACGAAGCTCAAATAGATTTATTTAAGTAATAGTTCATAATGTAAGCATTAGTTTCATATTTCTTTTGGTATTTGAAAATAAATGAAAATGAAAAAGACATTTATCAAAATGAATATCTTCCACCAAAAATCTAAATGTTTTATTATATGTTGTGTTAAAAAATTTATTATTGTGCATATTTGTTTAGCATGTGTAAAACAAATGTGGCAATGTATTACTTGATGAGGATTTTCTTAAAACAAAATATTCATGAAATTTATGTTTTCAATAATGTGTGATGTTATTCAAATTCTAGTTAGAATATTGATGAATTTTATTTTATTTTGGCACATGACATGTTGTAATTCATAACATTTGATGTGTTCATGCCAAATTGTCCCAAAATATTAAACTCAAATTTTTTTTTTAAAAATCCATAAATCTCACACATAAAAAGCTTGATAAAAATATTCTATCATAATTACATCAAAACCACATTTTAATTCATTATGAACTTGCTTTGCAATTTGTAATCTAAAATTAATGAAAAATATTATTTTTTGTTACTAAAAATATTTCATGTATAATTAGTAAACAAAGTTGGCTTATTAATAATTTTGTTTTGATTAAAATATCACATTTTTCATGAATTAGATTTGTCCATGATGCACCTTTAAGTTTTTCCCAACGCTTGCAAGATGAACCCCTAAATAATAATAATAGAAATATGGTAGAAAATAAATTTAAAAAAATTGGGGATGCACTTTTTAACTTTGCACATTAAGGAAAGAAAGTTGTGTGGGAACTTCAAGATGAGGATTAAGATGAAGTGACATGTTCATGAATGCCTCATAAACAAATTTAACTTATACAAACTAAACATGTGGGTAATGATAATAAAACTAACTTTGGATCATAGATTTGCCTTAAACCCATTACATTCATATGATTTGAACTTGGGAAGAGGCCACCACCTTCCTCCTTATAATATATTTTGTGCCTCTTCATAGGGGCTATATTCAAACATATGTTCTCCCAAGACTCCCAAAGTTGAAACTTGTGTTATCCCCTTACAACCTCATTTCTCCCTTATTTCAAGTTTTTTTAAACATGTGAACACACTATTTTGAATGTGTCAAATTTTTCAACTCCATATTGCATGTGTTCATAGAAGGTCATTTGACCCATGTTCCTTAAGTTTTTATGGTTGGGATTCAAATTGTCGATTTGATTCTCAACCTTTATTTTAATTATAAGTCTAGGCTCCAAATGGAAAATGTGAGTTCACTTTCAATGTTTAAATTTTGAAAGCTTTCTAATGGTATAAAAAACTTTTGATTTTGGTAAGGATTATCCCCTACATTTTTGTCCCAAAATTTTAGGATATTTTAAAACTTTGAACTACCAAAGTGGGAATTCATCTTAAGAGCCATAGGAATGATTCCTTTTCACTCTTTCAATGTTTTAGATATTTTTCTTGTTTTAATTTAATCTTAGCCCATTTATTTTTCTCTTGCCTTAGTTTTGGTCACAACCCTACAGTCACAACAATTCAAGTTTCTTTTAATGGGATTTTATGTGCAAAATTGTATTGTTGTTCCATTAATGTTTTTTTTTTATAAATTGCATGTTCATTTCATGATTCTAAGCTTCAAATACCAACATTTATGAATTTTTAATATATAAAAATGTATCATGTCTTGTATAATACACATGCATGTAAATGTTTTTTCCAAAATTTCTTATGCCTCCTATCCAAAAAATGTGTAACCATTTCTTTGAATTTGTTTTTCTATTAAATGTTATTGAAATGGATTTTTATAATATAAAATGGGTTCAATCACAATATAATGACCCACAAAAAAATAGTCATTATTTAATATTTCATGTTTCTAAATGGTAAAACAAGTCAATGTTAAAAATGCTCGGTGTTTTTTACATAAACGTTTGTAGCATATTATGGGAACATTTGGTTGAAATTGAGATAATTTCAATGAAAAAAAATTACCCAAAAACATATGTTAAACAATGTAACCAATTTTTTCTCTACTTTAAAACATCTAAAAGCAATTACAAATGTCATTTTCAAGAATGTTTTATATATACTTTTATAAAATACCTTTAATAAAATTACATAATCTTATTTGATCATTTTATTTTACTTTGACTTGTAAAACATCATAATATTTTCTTTGATAGTCCAATCTAGTCCTATCACATCATCTTGAATAACTAACCCAATTTTTTAAACAAAATGCTAAAAAGTTTCATGTGGGTTATTATTTTGTGACTAAACCCAAATGTAATTTTTCATATGGAATGTATTTGTCTATTTGGTTAGAAATATTGTGCGTGAATAATTTATCTTTTTGAAATTGCATTTTTTATTGTTTATCATGTTCAAATGATAAATCACAAGGTTCAATTTGTATGGTATTAGTAAGTATGACATTTTCACAAAAATATTTTATAAATTAATGCTTGTTTCATCTAAAAGTAAGTTTTCCGATTCATTTGTTTTGTGCATTTTTATATAATTCTAAACCTTTGATTGTAGATTATCCCATTCATCGTCATATTTTTTATAATATGAAAATTGTATACAATTTTTTTCAATATGTATTCATATGTAGGATTAAAAAATAATGTTGGAAAATTATATCTTTCAAACTATATATCACGAAACAATCTTAAAGGTAGACATTTAACCTAGAAAAATTGTTGTACATATTTATCATTATCATCAATGACTTGTTCACCATCTAAGATGTTTATACTAATGTGTTAATTGAATTTTCATTTCCTGGTTTTTTAATTGATCAGATGATATATGTTTTAAAAGTTTTGTTAAATGAATATAACTTACATTCATTACTTTCACTTGCAAATTATGTTAGAATTTTCCAATGTCATTTTATTGAGACATTTGCACCAACATACAATTTTACAATGTTTAATGTGTACTATGTTCAAATTTAAGCATGAATATTCACAAATAAATTTTCAATGAACTTCTTATGGTTTCCATTGAAATGTGTGTTTTGTAGATTTAACATTCCTTTGTTCAAATCAAAATTCCAGAAATAATAATTTTGTGTTATGTGCACACCTTAAAAACTCATATTGTAACCCTAAATTTATAATTTAAAATGAATTAAAAATTTCCATGATTTCCATATGAAATATTATACTTCATGTCATGAAGATTCCTAACACATAAATGGAATGGTCAATTGCCAAAGGTGAACTTTGACATTGATCAATGCCCATTCAAAGACAAAATTATCATAATGATCAAAATTATACATCTTTGTATGTTATGTCTTTGTTTGTAGATTACATAAAGACTTTGAAAAAAAATTCTAATGTAGTTGGAGGGTGCGTTACAACATGTCATTTTTCTTGTGCCAAGGGTGAATGTTTCAATAAACATTACGTAAACTTTTTGAAACACCAATGTTTTGAGCAAGAAGAATAAGGGCTTGTAAAGCATCCTTGGACTATACTAGAAAGATCATGCAAGATCTTTACATACTCAACAAACAAATACATAACAAAAAAATATTTATAATTTTGATCACTATATTGATTTTGCATTTGAATGGGCATTGATGAATGCCAAAAAACTACCTTTGGCACATGAACACTACACACTTTTAAATGTTTGCTTTTATTTTTTATTTTTCCTATGATATCCAATAGGTATCACATGAAAAAAATCCTACAATGTCTTTATGCATGGTAAAGCCCTTGCCCATGAATGTTATTGGAATCAAGTCTTCATTCAACTATGCCTCATGTGGGCCATCAAGCCTTCATTCAACTATGCCTCATGTGAGTCATTATTTTAGGAAAATCCACAACCTTGGGCTTTACCTACCATTAGAAATAACCTTGTGGAAGGTTTTCAAAGAACTAGTTCATGACTTGGATTTGAACATGATTAAAGTTCACTTCTATTGGTGTTTCTGTGACATGATTTCTCCATGCATTAGTTTATAATTTTGTTTTTAGAAATTGATCCCTTTGTCAAGAAACTTACACCCATTTAAATGGTTTTACTAGTTGTGATGAATTGCTAGTGTTGTTTCCTCCATCATTTGACTTTTAAATACTATGAAATTGAATTTGGACATGTAAATGCACATATGATAAATTGATCTCCAAAATGATTAATAAACATATATAACTGCCTTTTGGTTGATCTAGTAGTTGATAATATTTAAATAGTCTCTCCATTTATAAACTTGCGAGACATCACTACGAGAAAAAAAGTTGTTTTGCAACTCTTACAATTCCATTTTTGAATTGCATTGGACATTTGCAACTCATTGTTTTTATATGTTGTAAGTGCTAACAAACAAATTGCAAGAATTGAAGAGTTACAATTCACCATATATACGATGTAACTCATTACAACTTAATTGCAACTCCATCAAAACAACTCATTCAACTATTATGCAATTCCATAAAACTACACCCATGATGTCATGTTAACGTCGTTAATTGTCATCCATCTATTAAAATTTGTGACATGGCATTATGAAGATTTTTGTACATAAAGATTATTTTCTTTTAAAAATATTGATCTCCATTGTCCATTATGACTGTTAATGATGGTTCGAAATTGTGACATGTGGCACAATGCAAAATTTTCACATGGCATATTAATTATATTTTGGAAAAAAAAATCTATTTTAGTAACTAGGTAGGTCATACATAACCATTGGTAGGTAGGTTGGTAGGTCTTAAGACCTACATACCTACATATTTACCTTGGACCTAGGTAATTAGGTAGAAAAACACAACATTAAATGAACTAAAAAAATAGCCATGAAACTTATTTTTGTAATTTTATGTTTTGCATGCTTGGTACTACTTTAAAAATGTGGAACTGTCTACCAATGAAAAATGATCTTTACTTCTCCTCCCTTTACACAATTTCAACACCTAACTTTTAACCATTTCATAATAAATTTCATTAGAAAGAAACCAACCATTAAAAGTATGCATAGTAGTTTAATAAGTGTCCTAACAAAATGAAATTGAAACTTGAGCCCTAATTACAATCTTGTTCAACAATGGAAATTATGGAGGTGACAACTTTACCTTAATGTTGCAAGCCTGTTTCTTTCTCACACCCCTCTTGTTATACTATCACACATGAACTTCAATGGTTTCAACTTAACGAAAGACAAAAAACCAAAGTAACCTTACTATTGTTGTTCTTAACAAATTGTTGCTAACATAGAACGATTGTAAAAAAAAAAATGATAACAAAATTGATCAACCTTGAAGCTTTTACTTGTTTTCTTAACAATGTCCATGCATATATTGTAACTTTACAATTGATAACACGGAAATCTTTCACCAAAGATTCTAATGTTTTGAAGGTTGGTAACTTTTTTTCCACAAGGAAGTAATAGTAAATTAGAAAGCAAAACAAAATTGGGATCCAAAGAATTATAATAAATGAATGTGTTCTTTCATTATGATTTCAACATCTACTTCATTGAAAACAAAGAAAAAATACAAAAATTTTAATGCAATGCAAATATATAATGGAAATTTCTAAACTTTTAATGGTGCAAATTAAAACTCTAACATTCAAAATATGTGGAAGGTTTAAGAGCTTTTGTAACTAGATGGATGTTGTCAAAGTTACGAAGGGTTTTTAAGCAATTGTAAATTGAGGAATCCTCAAAATGAGTATATATATATATATATATATAGTTATGAATGTGAGCCAAGAGAAGGATGTTAATTTGGGACCAATTCAATTTGGACTAGCTTATTGTGTAATATATTCAAGCTATGCTTTATTAGGAGCTTGTTGGGTAAGGTACCCACATGAGGGTCTTTGTAGGTTTGAGACTTCTGAATGAGGGGCTACTAGTCCTCATTTAGAGAGGTGAGAACTTGTGAGTCCTTGTGCCTTTCCATAACAATGGGTAACCCATTAATTAGCCTTTTAATAATACATCTAAATTAAATTTTTTAAAAAAGAAATTATTTTCAGGGTTTTAAAGTCTTAATTGTCAAAAATCAGTAAAACAACAAGGAAAGCTTGCAAAGATTTCTACAGTTGGTTCAAAGAAATAGCCAGAAATAGAGATAAAGATAATTTAAAAAAAAATTGTGTGCTTCATTTGAGTTTATTGTAGCCAGATCTGGCTATGTTTTCCTAGAGGTGATCGCCACTTTTTCTACATTTTCCAGCGAATGGTTGTTGTAAGGAAAAGTAACTTGTTACATCGTTTCTTTTATGGGTGAATTTTCGCCAAATTTTGACCTGAAAATTTATGATAAATTTCAACTTATGTGAATTAATTTTTCATGGATAAAAAAATGGCCCAAATTTGCCAGATTTTTATGATAATTTCCAGTAATTAAGTATCCAAGAACATAGAAGGAATCTGTTTTTAAAATATTTCTACTCGCATATTTTAACATGTAGCCAAATTTGGCTAAATTAATTTCTGGATGATCACCACCACTTTGACTACATGACAAAAACCTTAAAAGAAACCCTAACTTGGTTTTTTTTTTTTTATAAATTTTGGGTAAGACTTGTTTACCTTCTCTTCAAAGAAACCCTAACTTGGGTTTTTTTTTAAAAAAAAATAAATTTGGGTAAGACTTGTTTACCTTCTCTTAAAAGAAACCCTAACTTGGTTTTTTTTTAATTTTTTTTTTTTTTGGGTAAGACTTGTTTACCTTCTCTTAAAAGAAACCCTAACTTGGTTTTTAACATGTAGCCAAATTTGGCTAAATTAATTTCTGGATGATCACCACCACTTTGACTATATCACAAAAACCTTAAAAGAAACCCTAACTTGGTTTTTTTTTTTTTTTTTTGGGTAAGACTTGTTTACCTTCTCTTGTGCAACAGAGATGTGAAAAGTGAAGATCTCCACATGCAGGGGGGAAATTTAATATCATATCATATTTGTACCTCAAGGGGGCCCTTGTGCATTAAATGCTCAACAAGGGAGATTGAACTGCAACATGCAATTATGGATCTGATCATTCAATTCATGCAGTCCTTTCCATTGGTTTTTTTTTGCCAGACCTTTTCTCTCCTCTTCACCCCACCCTTCCCCCAACAACAACCAAAATAATTTATTTAATTTTTATAAAAAAAAAAGGGTCTTAAGAGTTGGGTGTGAGAGATCCTTAGGGAAGAGTTTTTTTAATAAAAAATTTAAAAATTTAAAAATTCTTAATTAAAATAATAATTTATATAATAATAATTTATTTTAATAATTGGCCCCCAGACAACACTTTTAAACAAAAAGCAAAGACTCATGCAAAGACTAACAACCGAGAATCTACTATGTACATTTTTAAAAAAATGGAAAATAATAATGTAAGATACATTTTAATTAAGAAATAGAGGAAATGAAAATAATGTTGGATTTGAAAAACATAATCTGGATGTAATCCATAATTTAGATGTAAAGGATGGGATGAAATCTTTTTTTTTAAAGAGCATTTGATGAATATATTGGTAAGATTAGGTGATCATAATGATCTCCGTGGATGTGCATAATGTATTTTCAGGGCACTTTTACAAGGTGTAATTGTCTCACTAGCCTCGAACAAGGAAAGTTTGTGTAAGTGCATCTAAGCCCCCGACCATTACGCAAGGGAGGGGCGTAGTTTTTCATAAAAAAATCTTCGAATTGAATCCGACAACCTAGACATTAACGTCATGGAATGGCATCGGCCTTGCGTATTAGGTTGAGTTGGGTGCATTACGTAACTCACCGTAACAGGCTTGCATGGCACGTTAAACAACAGAATGTGCAGGGGGCATGACCATTCCATTGTACTTTGGACCTTCTTGTCTTCTTCTCTCTAGATTTACTCTGACCCTCTCTGCAGACACTCAGAGCTTTTCCCCCCCTTCCTTTTGAATTTTGAAACTGTTCCGATTTCAAGTAGTGGGGGGGGGGGGGGGGGAAAAAGTGGTTCCCCCACCTTTTTTTTTTTTATGGACCAATAATTTTATTTCCATCCTTACACCCACATCAA
>Ga0116231_10008198_pt1 | contig 18474 bp, 9 predicted proteins | sample S1TSphgellanicum_2_FD_89695 | JGI IMG/M metagenome (GOLD analysis project Ga0116231, IMG submission 89695) | Host-associated microbial communities from peat moss isolated from Minnesota, USA - S1T2_Fd - Sphagnum magellanicum MG | ecosystem: Host-associated > Plants > Peat moss > Unclassified...
AAAAGAAAGACAAACAAAACACTGTACATTTAAATAAATCTGCACAAAATAGGGAAAAAGAAAAAAAAAGAGGGGGGGGGGGGGGGGGGGGGGTGGGGGAGTGAATGCATGAACCACACAAAACATGAAAATTTAATTCCAAATATATGAGCAAGGTGAAGAGGTAGACAACTTGTTCACCTTAAACTTGCTATTGAAATCATGACAGTGCCATCGCTGTTGATTGGACTCCTATTTGCAAAAAAATTGGGCCCCTAACCCATTACAAACAAAGTACCTCAACACTTCAACACTAAACGTCTAAAACCCTAGCCCTAAATTGAGGCAAAACCCTAATCCCATATACACAACATTTATATGACGAAAAAATAAATTCATGTGAACATATAAATGTATATAAAAAAAATTACTCATTGGACAAGTATGTGTAAATATATAAGGAATGTTTTATATGACTTATAAATATAAATTATTTACATTTATACATCATTTACCTACCATATATATGACTATTTACACTTACACACACAACATTGAAACATGCGTGAAGATCTTTTTGTTTTAGATCTTCAACTTGGTAGTAAGATTTAAAACAAAAATGTATGGTAGTTGCAACAAGTATTCCTAGCCTTTTATTTTTGTAGTGTACACCATATTCCAATGAGCCTTCCAAAACTTTAAAACTATCTCCTTTTTTTTTGACAAGATCCCAATTTTTTTTGGGTCATATATATTTTTTTCTTCTTAATTTTTTAAAAACCCTACAAAGGGAAAAACTCAAGGCTATGTAGCCACAACTTTTTTTCTTTATTTATTTGCAACTATGTAGGTTCATAGATTTAACCTACTCAATCTTCTAATGATCAACAATCATTGTATTGTAATATTTTTTTAGGCATTGATTTTCTTGTTTATGTAATGTACTTTTGTAAGTATCAAACTTAAAATATATTATACTTCCATTCTTCATGTGGGTTGTGAAATAAGTGGTCTTCTTGTTACACAAGTATTTTTCAAAAATGTAAAGAAAAAAAATGAAGGGCTATAAAATTGATTCACAACCCTTCCTTGAAGGTGAATCCCATTAAAAATAATTCAACCCTTCACCACAAAATCCAATGCACCCTTCAAAACACAAAAGAACATTGCCTTCCATCCTCTTATTCTCCTTGGAACTAGTTGTGTTTGCCCCCATACATTCCCCCATACATGCTTGGTAAAAGCTAAAATCATACATGCGTGTCTACTGTCTTAGGGCAATAATAAAATTTTATAACTTAAAAGGCAACAACAATACAAACAAATTAATCAATCAAAAGTTAATTTCATTATGATTTTTGTTATTAACTCTTCATCAAAGCCTTATTGAAGTTTTAAAAATAACAAAAACTTAATTTGAAACATTTATATCTGAAAAACGAATTTTATATTAAAATTCTAATTTATCTTAAAAAATTTCATGTTTTATTTTAATCAAATTATGCATAATCTTACAATTTTTTTTTTTTAAGAATCTCATTTTAACAAAAAATTAAAAGAATTGAAGCTAATTATTTATATGTTTACCAAGAAAATTTGATTTAAAAAATTAATCATATGAATTTCTGTTTACACTTCATAGTGATATGAAACCTTGTGATACAAAAAGGCAAGTGATAACCCCCAGAAAAAAATGATATAGAGGCATGATTAAATGAGTTACCCAACATTCATATTTTGAGAAGAAACCCAACAAGTAGATGGGTAGACTTCAAACCAACCCCTCAATTGGACTGCATGGGTGTACCCAAAATCTACACATGGGAGCTTGGCAATAATAAATTCTTGTAAGTTCAATTGTACGTCAATCGTACCCGTAGTACTATAACCGACGCTGAGAAAAAACACTGTGCCCACAAGTGGTCCACAAGAATTGGACAAGGGAGAACGCCTCTCCGTGACAGACATTTGTGCTCCTCCCTCTGCCTCTGTGTGTGAGTGTGATATCTCGTGTGTGTGTGTGTGATATCTCATGTGTGTGTGTAATCCGCTGTGCCAGCCAGCGAACTTGTGTATCTCTGCGGTTTTACCTACCACCAACACCGACCTCGCCACTCGCATATATATATACTTCTATTAATCCGTTGTTATAGCATCATCCCGGCAAGCAAGCAAACACATTCTCCAGTTCTTTCCCGTCTGAAACATTTCTTCACATTTCATTAGACACTTCGTCCTACATGCACGAACTACTAAGCTTGCACACCAGCTGCATTCAAGCTCGTTTCCTCTGTAACTGTCTGTCTGTGCGTGGTATCGTTTCGGTCGCGGAATCGAGATTCGATCAGTGCTGGTGCTCGGTGAAATCCCCGGATTTTCTTAGAATTTGATCCGGAATGGCCACGTTGATGGACCAGGCGAAGGACTTCGTGGCGGACAAGATCGCTCACATGGAGAAGCCGAGCGCCGACTTGACGTCAGTACAGATCAAGGACGTATCTCGTAAAGCTGTGACACTGAAGAGCGATGTGACTGTTACAAATCCTTACGACCACGACCTCCCTGTTGTTGAAATCTCGTACCGTCTCAGAAGCAACAACAGGTACGACGTTGTGTTTGTTCAGCTCTAGTCTCTGATCCATAGTTTTCTGTCCCTTTCGATGTCCTTTTTTGTGACCATCAATTCTTCTTCTTTCTCACAGTGTTAACGTCAGGGAGCTTGAGAATGAATATCGCGTCTTGCTCTAATCAAGCCCCCTGATCCATTATGCAGGGAGATCACATCCGGCACAGTTGGTGACCCAGGAGCGGTGCCAGCCAATGCAAACACCGTCATGGAAGTTGTATCAGATGTGTCACCCAGTTTCCTATTCAACTTGATGAAAGATATCGGGGCTGATTGGGATATAGACTACGACTTCGATGTTGGAGTGAAGCTGAATCTGCCAATTATTGGCTCCTTCACCATTCCACTCCATAAAAAGGGATGTTTGAAGCTGCCAACACTCTCCGATCTCTTATAGGTGAGAATACAGAGTGAAATAGCGGACCATAGATTTTCTTCTAAATCCTGGACAGGTTCCGTTGTCTTTTCTTCAGAAATGCTCTCTTGACAATTTGGACACAGAGGAGTTTTTCAAGGATTTCTGGCACAAGAGTACTAGAATGCGTTGCTCCATAATAAACTCCAGAAGAAGCAATAAAATTGTGAATTCCAGTGAGTACATTGAAGAAGGCCTATTTTGTACTAAGAAACCTTTTGTTGAACTGTGATCATAGCTCCATGGTAACTTCTTAGGCAAATGCAAATTTAGTATTCTTGCAATCTCTTCTTCCAATCGCTGCATGAAACCATCTTGCTGGATTTGCCTGACACCCCATGTCTATTTGCTCCAATGGGTTTGATTCTTCTGAAGACCTAAAGCATGTGGAGAAATTTCCTAAGTGTATGTGGAGGGCACCTTATTTCTAGAAAAGAGAAAGGGATCTTGTGCCTACTTTGTAAAAGTGGGAATAAAATTATGCCTACTTCTTATAAGTGTAAGATCCCCCTCACTCTTAAAGAGTAGGCATAAGAACGATCTTCCAAGGTTCATGATAATGTTCACCTTGTGATAGGTAAAGTCCACAGATTGTGAACATATTCCCAAAATGCTGGGCTGGACTTCACTACCATCTTGTCGCAGGCCGCTTATTTTGTGAATGCCACCACCCTGAAACTTTACTCTGCACTTTTCTGATGAGGAAAATAGGACTTCCATTTCAAAACATGGCTGCTGCCTGTGCAAATATTGCAAAGTATGTAGCAAGAGTGTTGTTGTCCATAGAATATCTTTCATGGTTAGAATTGGCCGAGTAGATACAGTGTCATCAACATAGCACACCTGCCACAGACCCAACTTCAATGGAAAATTGAAGAAAGTAACGCATTCAACTGCAAAGCTTACCCACATTTTTCCAACTTTGCTTCAGCAATATGTTGTTTCAGAAACCATCCACTTCTTCAATTGAAGAATTTAATAATCTGGTGTTATTAAAGTCTTACATTGCAAAAATATTATAAACAGAAATGTGAAAGATGAATGGTAGGGTATGCAACTAAAGCTTTGAGGATCTTTATTTACCTTTCCTGCTGCTTGTGATGTAAACCCCACATGTAACACTGAACCAGGCAATTAGAAAGGGCCACTATGTGTACAAACAAGTAGACAAGCTAGCAACATTTGACTGGTAATTCGAGATGGCTCACCATATATGCACAAAAATAGCCTGTAGAATCAGAGCCATATAGGTATATGGGTTCTTCAAAAACCAAATGTAGAGTTAGTAACAGGAGAAGTGATAGAAGAACTTGTTGTTTCAAGGTTGCTACATAAGCCATTTGACACTCCAAAACACAATGTCAACTGTTTAAAGATCAACTGGAGTTTGATCAATCATACATTCTTATTCAATTGACCTCTAGTATAGCTAAAGATTAATCGGAATATTTTGAAGTGGGTAAACCCTGGATGAAAGAACTCTAGATCTCAACTCCTTCATGGGTTTGATCTTATGAGACATCCTAAATCAGAACCCTGTTTCCTTCTCTAGTTCCAGATAGTCATTTGTTCAAACCTGCACATGATTCTAAGGTCTTAAACCATACAGAACAGAAGCCCAAATTGTGAGATGTCACAATTAATTTGCTTCCTGTTGGGATGGGCCTGATCTAAGAGAAGGTCCCCTGTGGTCTTTTAGCTTTTGACTTCAATCCATCCAAATGCACAGAAAAAGAAACAACACAACTTGTGATCTTCAAATTTTTGTCACTTCGTTTGATGACAGCTCAGCAAATGTACATAAAACAAGTCATCAAAGAAGCATCCATAAAAGAAGGAATCTGGCTTTCACAATGAACATGTACAAAAGTTGATAATGAAAACGCCTCAGAGCTGCTCCAGGATGAGAGCAAAATCAAACCGGAAGTTGCGGAAGGCCTTTCCTGGAGGCTCTTCTGGAACAATTGTGACAGGAGTTTGTGCCCGTTCTGGGGGAGTTGAACTGGAAATTGGTGTACTAGGTGTACTAGGCCTTGTGATAGGTGTTGGTAACAAAGGTGTAGCTTGGCTGGCTTGTGCATTAACTCCTGATGCACCTGATGCCATATTTTTCACCTTCCAAACCGTCGCTCCTAGTTTACAAAAAAACCCAGATTCAGAATCAAGTTGGAATAGCAATTGTCTCTCCCTGCACATGAGACCACCTGACTTCCATGACAATAGTGCCATTATAAATGTAGATTGTAATCCAAGGGTTGAAGAAGCAACCCTTGGCTTATGATCTACATGTACAATGGCAATCTTGTCATGAGAATGATGCAGCATTTCTTGCGCACAGCATCTCAGGTTTCTATAAGTGACAAAAGCTGTTAGTGATAATGCCTTTTGTAGTGTTTATTGAGTGTATTAAATGACACTAATATTGTACTACTGCTCTCAACTGGAGCTTTGCCACCCCTACAATGACCTAAACAAGGAACAACAGCATCCAGTTTCTATATCAAACTAAAGAAACTTGGGACCAAAAGTAATACAGTAGGTATCATCAATTTTTGCAAGTTTAGCAGTGGACAAGAAGGATACCTCGAAGAGGTGTTCCTGGCCTTTGAAGCCCAGGAGGACGGTGCTCCTCTATCCACTTTATGAGTGGCCTGTACATATGAGCCACAACTGGCTGTGAAATGAGGTCACCATACAATTCAAATTGAATAATAAGCCACCACCACAACATTTCAATCATTTGATCACAAGAGTAGTATGTGCTACACTAGGTGAAGTGTACATACGTCACAAATGGAAAGACCATGAAGTACTTAAGCCCTGTTGGACCCCTTTGATGAGACTGGGGCTCATTGCTTGCCACTGGTAACTCATCTACCCGATGCCAAGCTATTTCCTGAACACCAACAGCAAAGCATGGCTGAATATAATTTCCAAAAATGCCAAGAAACCAACATTCTTTGTATTATTCTATGTTCCCACACTTCCTAAGTTTCCTAGTTCCTACATCCAGACTGCAAAGTTGCCAAAAGCAATTCAGTACCAAGATTACAAGAAAACTCACTGATTTTGTACAATCTTCAATTGCAAATTCATGCTTGCTCAGAGTGAGGTAGAACCCTGCAGCATGGGTGAGTAGAAATCATACACTGATCTCCTTTTTGGTCTGAGGAGCAAAAGGGGTGCTCTCATCGACACCTGCAATAATATAAAGACGCATTCGCTGCATCCCCATTACAACTTCCAGATGGTCCTCTATTTTCAATTTTGCTGATACATCATATCCTGTCTCCTCCCATACCTGCACCACTGTGATACACTCATTTTTCTAGCCAAACAGACTCACAGCATCCAAGTTGAGGTAATGCCAAAGTCAAGGACAACCTGTGGTATCAGACATCAGCTACTTGTGTTTCTTGAACCTGGCTATAAGTCTCAGATGTGAACCCATCTGGACACAGAGAGCATTAAGGCATGAGACTATTGGAAGACTATTGCAAGTTGAATGGTCAATACTGTGCACCTTGGATCTTTCTGAAGCTGAAATAATAAGATCTCACAAAACACAATTCAGATGTTTGCATCATCTATAACAGATGGAGAAAAGGGAGGGGAAGGTGAGAAACAAAGGATTTGTGCTCAACCACATTTCATAAAACACACCTCACGAACAGCACAATCACAATCCTCTTCATCTTTATTTTTCTTTCCTCGCGGGAAGCTCCAGCTTGCACCTGCTTTCCACCCCTTCACTAGCAGACACTGTAGCACCAGAAGACACCTCAGCCCCAATACCATAATCAACTCCAAATAATGCAAACAATCCTCTATCCACAACAGGTCCTTTATCTCAAATTCTTTAGCTTCTACTATAATATGGCCTCAGTACTATGACTCAGAAGTCAAATTAAGACATTCCAGAATTTGAAACAAAAACTGGGCAGAGGAAGGGGCTAAAAACAAAAAGGCATACCCGTTCATACGATTCATCAAGAATAATAGCACCTGTAACAGGCACACTGGTCTTATATGTTGTGAAGTCCTTGTAAATGTCATCAATGTGTGTTATATATGGTCTCAGAGCTGAACAGCTGTGAAACACTTGTGAAATACACCAAGTTAAGGAAATTTCTTCTTACTTAGAAACATAAACATTTGCCTTATTCTCTGCTGTGAAAGTCAACAGGTTTGGAAAATGTTCACAAAAGAAGGGCTCATCTGCTGTAAGTACAGGTACCAATACAAAAGACACACATCATTTTGAAACTGGGGTACATAACATCAATGCAGAACTGTCCACAGAGAAACAGTTCATACTTGAAGTACCAGGCTGCAAATATACAGCACATCTGACAACTATCTTCATAAGTAGTGAGAACTTCTCCATACTTCCAAGTCCAGTCAACCAGAACAGAATTGAGACATGACCCTCGCAACATATCAGCAAAACAGATATCTGACAAACATGTAATTAGTCTTCCAGGGGGGCTTCTTGAGTGTCTCCTACACTTTAAAGAAGCTCAATTGAACACTACAGGAGAACGGCAAGATACAAACACTTTGGGTCTCTGGGAAAGGCGCTAAAAAATCATGTTCAAACATTTCTTCGAACTTCTTTTCTATGTTTTTTAATCAAGTTTTCCATGTTGCACTAAGTTACCTATGGAAGTATGTAGACACTCACCCATCCAAATAATTCCGACAACAAAAGGTAAAAATATTAGAACTTCATATGTATATCCATGAGATTATAGATAAACTGCACAATAAGACTTTGAAGGTAACAGTTATGTCAGAGCCAGCAAAACCAGAATGAACACAAAAAGAATTTATGTGGTCATAACCTTCTGAGTGTCACCCACAAAGTATTAGACCATCATCTTGACAATGAATGGTGACTAGCTCCTATTACTCCCCAGACTCCATCAGCTCCATGTAGATAAATACACAATAATATGCAGAAAATTTTGGGGAAAAAAAAGTTTACAAAAATCTGGATCTAAGTTTCTGTTGCATTTCTTGAAGCAACAGGAAGAGTTGATCATACTATATTGGATACCATTAAGAGGAATAGCTGACCAAAAGAGTCAAGTATCCTCATTGAAGCTGCAACAAGCTGGTGAGGGTAAGCTTCATTTCATTTTAGCCTGTGCTGTACATGCAAGCATCTAAGCCCAAGGTATAGAAAGGCCAATGTCAAGGGTATTGTTAGGGGGACTCCTGCAGCCTGAACATCCTTCAAGCACACCACATGCATTGCACACACATTCATTACTTCAGAGGATACTTAAAGAGGTGAATTCACGCAAAGTCAAAGATTTTAAATGTTGATTTTGCTCCATTGTGTAGTCTTCATAAAACCAATGAGCTTGCTCCACGTAAAACAAAATTCTCTCGAAAGATTGCAGCTCCTCCTCTGGAGCATTCAACACAAACCGGCTGCACACCCATGACATAACTGTTACAGACCTATCTCTGAATCCCCACCCAAAGAAAAATGGCTGTTTGTCTGAGGATCTGTCCAAAAAATCAGTCTGAGGGAATACAAAACAGGTAGGTGAAAGTGTTGTCCAACATTACAAAGTCTGAAGTTACATGTACACTTACCATGTTTCTCTTGCAGATTATAACATATCATAATTCAGAATTAGCATTATGGATTCTGCAAGATGATGTATGGCTGTGCCCCCAGCCCCCCCCTTTTTGTTTCCTCAGCAAAACAACATCAATTTCCTCCAATGCATAAAAACACTTCTGTAACCCTAATTTGCGAGTTTCTCATGAACAAGGAAACCCAATCAACAAACCGCTGCATAGAAACAAACGAAAATAAGATGAAGACCACTTTCCAATGATCGCAGCAAGTAGAAAGATGACTCGTCAAAGAGTCGAAAAATAATTGAGTCGTGAAGCCCTCTCCGAAACGGAAGAGAGTACGTCGAGAAACTCAGGATAAAAGTGCACGTCCGTGAAGAATGTAGAAAGAGAGAGCCCGGGTTTTGGGAGGGGGGGTGTTGGGGTGTGGTTTCAGAATGCGGCCCGGCCTCGAAAAATCTCAATTCCGTCTTTACTGCTTCGTAAAAAGACTTACCTCATTTGGGACGAAACTCGCACGGAATGTTAAGAAAGGGAAAGTGGAAAAGAGAGACGGAGAGAGAGAGGAAAGGGGATGATGAAATACCTGCAAAGATCTTCCAGAAGCTCCTGGGGTGGAAGTGTCGACCTTCCCGGTCCACCACCACCATTTCCTCCCCTATTCAACCCGGCCATCGCTCCCCACCCCCCACCCCCTCGCCCTCCCCGCCTTCCAAGATTCCGACCTTCAGATTCCGTAACTAGCAAAGATGCTCAAAATGTCGAGAGAGAAAAAGAAGAAGAAGAAGAGCCAGTTTGTGTTCATATTCAAACCATGGGGAAGTCGTCACTTCTTCCTCCTCCCTCCTCGTTGTTCACAACACACAGCGGCAGTGCAGAAGCAAAAGTCACAACCCCATGAAACAACAACAACAACAACAACAACGCAACAGGGGAAAAAAAATCTGGAAGATTCTGCGAATACACACACACTCTCGTCCTCTCTCTTCTTCTTCTCTCTCCCCATTGGAAATAAGTATCCAGCGTCCGCCACACTGACCGGGGGGCGGGGCGGGGGAGGGGGTGGCTGGGCTGGACGCGGTTTCAGTGCAGATGTTCCGAACCTTCCTCTTTATGCCCTGTGGATGAATAAGCGGCGCATGTCGCATGACTTTAATGACATCCATCCATAAGGATGATAAAAGTTCAACAGGCTAAAATGGAAACACATGGTGGTTAGCATAGCATGGTGAACCCCAAGTGGATCCTTGTGTTATAAGGAAATGGTTCTGTAATGGACTCCGCATCACATGTGTACCCCTAGAAGGTCGGGATACCAAACTTGGGCCCATTTCTGGGTGCATCATCACATTGTCTCTACCCTGAATGGTACAGCCAACAAATCCTTGAATGGGTGATGCAGATTGTCAGCTAATTTAAATCTTATATATATATACACACACACACCTTACCCTAAGGTCAGTTTTGTCATTAAATAATCCTCAAAATAGTGAAATGAAATTTTGTGAAAATATGAAGTTGACATGTTGAAAGTCATCATAATTACCATAGGTTACACTCTATATAATTTCACTATTCATATGACAATATCATAATAGATAATGGAAAATTCAATAATTTCAAATTTTAAAAGCGAATTAATTTTATGAAAAATAGTAATTCTTTGTTTTGTCAATGTGGAAACTGACCCTAGGCTTGGGTACTCCAGCCAGGTATCTAACTAAGAGTGCAACCCCAATGCCCATTGTTGTGATCTGCACATGTGATATAATTTTGTGTAGTGTAAGGCCTAGAGGTTGAAGGCAGAACCAGATGAAGGGCCCTTGTAAATGGTGAGCTCGATTCTCATAATGCTCTCAATCGAGGGCATTACCGAATGTAAAGGACCTGCTGAACATTTTCAACAGATGAGATTTTCCAAGAATTCACAAAGGTAGGTGGATCATCATCTACAACGCTACAAAAATGGAAGATGAGTCTGGAAAAAGGGTAGATACCTTTCACACAAAAAAAAAACACAGAAGATACTTCCTTATGGCAGAAGAGCCCTTCTCCCCGGAATTTCTCCCAGGTCAAATTCTGCTTCAGATTGTGCCATCCAAAATACACTAGTAAATTTTCGGCACGACTTTAATCTTAACTGGGTCCACACATGTGATACAATTTGACAATTGAAATGTTTGGATTGATTGAGATTCCTGACTTTGTCTTCCAAAATACAATTTTCTTTCTTTCTGAATGGACATTTTCAGAGGATTCCTGACTCTGTCTTTTGAAATATCTAAAGCCTCAAATGAAATTTGCCCTCTGGAATGTTATTGTTACTGAGTGACTAAGCCATCGTCATGCATTCTTGGTTGGGGTGCACGTCTGTTTTGAAAAAGGAGAAGACATTAGGTACTACTTTAGTTGTTCTCCAGAAATTTCTAGTTCTATCTCTGTTTCTGAGCACCTGAAACTTTGAAACTTTCCATTTTCTTGGACACATGCAACTCCAATTCTAGATTGCAAGCCAACCTGACCTTTTCTGCAAGAAAAATGTGACACAATTGGCCAACATGCAAACAAAAGGCCTTTAGGCATGGACTCTGCATTCACTTGGGTCCATGACATTTTAACTACCGTAAACACACGAACAGTTTTGGCATAAATTATATTATTCCTTATTTCGCCAAATTTTTGACAATTTATTTATTACTTGTGTGGAAATTTTATTAATTATTATAAAATTAAATTCTGAAGTTTGAACACTGTTTGAACTTTAGACGTATCAATTCTTGAATTTAAGACTATGACAATCTAGACACACTTAGATTGTCTCATCAAGGCAATGGAATTATGTTTATTATATATAAACATTACCTACCAAAATTTTCAGAATTAAAAAACCAACTCCCAAAGTTAAGATTTGAGATTTAGTTAATTACTTGGCATTTTGTTGCTGAATCTGTTCACGTACTACAATAGTGTTGAGCAATTTTCACTTTTTTTATAATCATCAAATCCAATTTTCACAAAGGATTTCAAGAAGGATTTAATTCTCTCTAAATTATTTTATTTTATTTTTTCAGATATTAGGGCAAGGTATCAAAAAAAAAAAGTTAGGTCAATGCTCATAAATTTGAAAACGATCAGTTATCCCTAGTTAGTTTTCACAAAATGATTATGACTTTCTTTTTTTCAAATCATAAAATCATAATCAAAACTTTAAACATTTTTTTGATGAAATTGACAATGTGTCAACAATTTATTTTTTACATTTTCATAGTTTAACAACTTCATTTCTTCTAACAAAATTTTGAAATTCCTCTAACTTCTCTTTAGATCTCCATCTATCTCAATGAGTTCTACTAAGTTATATGAGGATTTACAACTTACCTAATGATTATTAGGTCAAGTTTTTTTCACAAATATCAACTTCTTTAATTTTTCAATTTATAAACAATGTCTTTTGAGATTAATTAGTATTATTATTAAAAGAAAAAAAAATTCATCTCTATCCATGATTCAACAATACTCTAAAATCTAGTGGGCAAAGAAACCAACAATAAAAAACATTGATTCATATTTCTCTCACCATTGAAGAAGACATTTGATATCTTTCACATCTATTTAGTATCATTTGAAAATCAACATTTCCCTATTTACACGCTATTTTGCTTGCTTGCAATTTGCTTAAAAATATCCAAACTACAATTTTGATAAAAAAAAATATTGTGGTCAACAAATTTTTTTTCAAATTCTATTGAAGAATGCAAATGTTTATGACATTTCATCAATATAGGATACAAAGATTTCTTATCATACTCTTGAACAATAACAACACCTTGCTCCTTTCAACAAATGAAAATACTATACAAAGATTTTTTAGCTTAAAGTCTAACATCAAGGAAAGTATGTTGTTGGAATTTTTTTTTCACATTTCTTTTAAAAATCAATATTCCTTACCTTGTTTTCACTAGGGTATTTAGTTTGTTTGGGTGAATAGTAATTTTAACACAACCTTTATTCAATTCCTACCTTGCCTTCTTAAATTTTTTGGGCCAAAGCACTTTTGCAAAATTGTGCTTGTGTAGACTTAATAAAAACATATTTCCATTTTTGCACATTTTTTCATTTAATGTGCCATACTAACATACTTTTGAAAAAATGTGACCAAAACAAATTCCCTAAAATTTTTCCTCCAAATTAAGATATTCATAATTCATAATTGATTATAATGCATTAGTCATTACATTGAAGTTTGACCCTTCATCCTTGACATAAGCAATGATTTTTTTCCTTATGCCATTTTTGTTCAACAAATCAAATTTTGAACCAAGACTTGTCCTATAGTTTTTATAATTTCAAACAAACCAATATTGAAGATATATTAAACATATATTCACCACTATTATGGCCACATTACATTTTTAAAAAATCATTTTGATTTTCTATGGTTCATTTAAAAATATATTGTCTTTATCAAGGTTTGATTACATTATGGTAATGAGGCCATATTAATATGATATGATTGTTGTAATAAACAAGCACTAATTACTGATAAATTACTATTATCAAATAATTGATTGGTTAGTATAAACTATGAAATAAATTTTATTATTATTATTTAAATTTTAACTAATACCAACTAATTGAGTAATCAATTATTATTATTATTATTTTAAAAATTAGTTGATTAATTAGGTATTAAATCATAAATTGATACAATAATTAATCAGTATTCATGAATTATTCATATTAATTTATTAATTAATTAAGAATGATGAAATTATAGTTAGTTAATTTAACATAATTTAATTTTGATTGAAAAAAATGATTTAATAGATATATAATTAACATTTAATATAAATGAATTGTTTTCAATAATTTATTAACTATTAATTAATATTAAATATTTAATTACTATGAAATAAATAATAATTCAGATAACTAATTATCTGATTATTCCTTATTTAACTAATTCTGAAATATCTGATTAGTTCTGAAACATCTCAGTAATTTGATTTCACTAGTTAATCAAGAGTTATGATTCATACCTAATGATTATTAATTAATAAATATTTAGTCAGGCAATGAATAATAAATATAAAATTCTCACAAATAATTTTCTTAAGTTACTATTAATGATTAATTAAAACTGATTGAATATTTTATAAGTTAATAAAATTCATGACATATTATTTCTTCTAATACTTATTATTTTTAGTAATTTAATATTTCTTAAATTATTTTTTATTTTAATTATTAATTTATTAATATTTATTAAAATATGTGATAGTCAATATCTATTATTCAAAAAATATGGTTAAATACTAATTAAGTTAATAGGTTAGAAATTTAATATTCAGGAATTATCAATCAGTCAATAATTTATTTTGTTAAATAATCAATTAATACCTCTTTTTTTTTAAAAATTCACTACCATTTTAAAAGGTTTATTTTCAAAGGTAAAACATTAGTTTTAAGTAATTGAATAAATTAAAATGTTATGTTATTTTATAAGTAATTTCCAAATAATTATATACATTAAACAAATTAATGGTTAATTATATTTTTTAAATAAATTTTTCCTGAAATAATTAATCATTAATTTTGAATTATTATTACATACCAATTAATTTGTTATTGGAATCTATGAAATAATAATGATAAATGTTACTTTTAAAATAATTAAAAATAATATGTAATAGGTAGTTTTGTAAGTGGGTAGGTTGGTAGGTAATTAGTTACTTGTAATTAATTGGTTAATTAGTTAATAATTTATTTCTTACCTACTAAATAGGGTATGAACTAAAGAGTAGCCACATAAGTTTTTTTAATTTGTTATGTGTTTTGCCGTTAAGGTTAAGCTTGTATGAATTCATCGCAACATGGCACATGTATTTTAATGTGAGAATGCAAGAGGAAACACCTTTTTTATATAATTTGTGAAATGAGATATTGAAGGCAAAGCATATGGGTTAAATCTTTTGGTGGCACCCTAGTTGTAATTGAGTTGTAATTATAAAAAAACATTTTTCACATGATTTATGTTTTATTTTAATTTTTTAATTGATCTGAAATTTATAATTAATCATCTAACATAATTATTTGGAATTTAAGTATTTGAATTAAATATTTGATAATTAATTATCTAGATTGAGTATATGAATTAATTAATATAATTCAGACAATTAGTTAGTTGATTGATTCAAATAATTAATTATCAAAATAAGTATCAGATAATTAATTATCAGAATAAATATTAGATGATTAATTATTTAAATAACTATTAGATAATTAATTATGTTGATAATTGATGATCTGAATTCAAATAAAATTCAATAATTACTCACTTACATTAACAAAGTTTGTTATCTAGAATTATTTGAATTAATTAAATTTATATAATTAGTTATTGATTTTAAGTAATTAATTTTTAGATATTTATTTATTTATTATCTGAATTAATGAAATACTAATTAATCAAAATTGATTAATGAATTCATATGAATAGTTTACTATTTAGTTTACTTAATTAGTTCATGGTAATTAAATATATTACATATTAATTAATAATTAATAATTTATAAATAATTCATTTTGAAATATTAAATAATAAACATGGATTTGAGTAGAAGACATTGAGGTATATAAAGACATATTCATATGTACACCTTTATTGAATGTTTAATAAAATATACACATTCCTTTTAATTTCAATTCAAAAATAGACTTTCACCTTTCATGAAATTCTATGGTTAGATATGTATGTATACCAACATAATATTTTGAATTCCAATGTAGTGAAATATTATTAACACAACAATTGAACATTAATCACCAAAAATAGGACTATAATATTTACTACATTATTTAAATTTTAGTTCTTTAAATAATTATGAAAATGAATTATTTTAATTAATTAATTCAATAAAAGAATCAACTCAATGAAGCATTTAATAATCTAATCTAAATTTTTTTGAAGTGTATAAACAATGATATTTATATGTACATTATCATAAACATTTTAATACACCATTCCAATCCAATTAAAGGCATGCATTTACACTTTCAATGAATTGCACAATTTGTAAATCTTTTAATAGTATGAGTTGCCACATAATTGACAGATAATTCTAAATAAGTTGAACATTCTTGTTCCAAAATAATAGACATGTACTAATTATGTAGTGAAACCATAGTGGCACATTTAGTTGTAACTTAGTTGTAAAACTAGTCAATTTAGTTGATTCTTAGTTGTAAACAAGTTGCAAGTTCTAGATGTTATGGACTTTTACTTAGTTGTATGTGCGGCATGATCATACGCATCAACATTGTATGCTAGTTACAAAGTAGTTGTTCACTCAGCGCTAAAGCTACATAAGTTGCAACATAATTGAGATTAACCATTTTGCTACAACTTGTGATCATGGTCAAACTACGATTGACTATCATCGTATATATTTTGTGTACATTCGCATGTATAAAGTCCAAGTTGCAACTAAATCACAACTATGAAATATTCTAACGTTACATTTTAAATATCAATTCATCGTATTTCCATACTATAGTTGTACTTTAGTTGCATAGTAGTTTTTGTGACGATCTAATTGCATGCTGGTTTGATTTCCATGAATACGATTTCTCATAGTGGTTGCAAAAAGATAGTTAGTAGTTGCAAATGTTATGTTAATCAAAAGATGGAAATGTATACATTAACCATATATTTGATCCATGAGAAATCTGTTGACATTATGTTGAATCATCATTTGATGTTAAAGGTCAATATGACTTCACTAAAGGATCTTTTAATTGCAAAGTTGATTGTAATTGTTTTTTAACTAATCACAAATTGACATTTTTTCATTGGTGTGGGTAAAAGCATGATAAAGTAAGCCAAAAAAATAGTTGTTGAATACAACAAAACCAAATTGTATGATAAATAGATTAAAAAGTAAATGATTTGCATAATGAGATTGAAGAAGTAAATTAAAATTTTAAAAAATATTTTCAATTTACTTTTCAAAAATTATAATGTTTTTTAGATTGCACAAAATTAGTTTTTCCACATTCATGGGGAACATTTATGAAATTCAAACATATGGTGCATTTATTAATTGTTCAAGGCATGTTTTACCATGTTACAACACAAAATGCATTTTGCATGCATATAGAAATGTAAATTTTAAGTGGTATAGACTTGCTAAAAGGGAAAACTACATTTGAAGGGCTTAACATTGTCATAATTAAAATATTCATGTTTTAGAAAATGCGTATCAAGATACATGATGGTTCACACATCAATAACATATCATTTATACTATTTGATTTGGGAAAAATATTATGTCATGTAGATTAAACTTAATGATTCCATATTCATCAAAAGTGAACTATCTTGATTGGCAAATATGAACACATTTTTTTGAACCTAAAACCCTAAAACCTTAATGCCCAAACTAGATTAATATTCACCTATCAATAAATTTTATTCCACCTACTAATTTGAAATGCAAGTATCAAATCCTCTTTCATAACAAACACAAATTATAAACAAAACCATGTTGTTGCAACATTGTTTCCTACAAGTTTGTATCATCATGTCAATGAACATTAATAATGTTTGTTTCGTTAATCATGATTGTTATTGGTCATACTAGTCCCACATGGCATGAATAATTTGTATTAAGGCCTTTTTCATTGACTTTCCCACGAATCAATCAAATTCCATTAAAAACTTAAAATATTAGTGAACATTACCAAGTTAAAAATTATTAATTTAAAATCAAATTGAAGTAATGACCACATGATTATTGACCTTCATATGAACCATATTTGATCATTGTCTTATTAAATCCATTAATATTTCCATTATAAAATTTGACCATCATTTTCAAGTTAGATGACCAACATTATTAACCTTCAATTACTATTATTTATGTGCAATTAAACTCAACATTACTAATGGATTTTTTGACCAATCACATGTCTAGTGATATTTATATGTTGGTTTATCATTAAACATAAATGTCAACATGACAAATTACCATGGTAGTTGCAAACTAGGTGCATTAGAATTACATAATAATTGATCCTACATAATTATAATTAAGTTGCACAAGTTGGATGTGTGTATAGTTTCACATATGGTGAGTTGCATCCATTACAACTCATATGATTTGTTCGATAACACTCACACTCGTAGAAATACACTAAGTTGTAATGAGTTGCAAATGGTCATTACAACTCAAAAACTCAATTGCAAGGCTAATTACCAATCACCCCATTTTCTCATAGTGCCTATATATAAGAACAACATTTTTTTTCCAAATTGCCAAGGTCACTTAGGTGGCAACATCTAAAAACATGTGGAGGTAATATTGGTTGTTGAAAAAATTGAAGGTAAATGTCACTGGCTATCACATATTTGTATGAAGCAAAATATAGGTACTTGGGCTTGTGTGTTGTCAATAATGAGCAATGATCTTCAAGAGTAGATGATCAAGGTTGTTGGTGATACATAAGGTTTTAATGAGAGCTTGTGTGGCGATCAGCCACATTGAAAAGCAAAAGAAGTGGTGAACAATTGCATTTTGTAATGGATTTTGCAACAATCTTGGTTATTCATAAATAAAACCTTAATAACTGAACAACAAATTAAGCCAAGTTTTTTTAAAACATAAATTGAAAGAAATAGAAGAAATGTTTTAAATAACTACAAAAAGGAAGAAAATATTCTATGATGAATTGGGGGGGGGGGGGGGGGGGGAACCCCCCCCCCTTTATGTTTTCCCCCCCCTCCCCCCCCCCAAACCCCCACCACCAACCCCCCCCAAAAAACACAAACACTCCCACCCCCCCACTCACATTTCCCCCA
>Ga0116231_10008199_pt1 | contig 18474 bp, 12 predicted proteins | sample S1TSphgellanicum_2_FD_89695 | JGI IMG/M metagenome (GOLD analysis project Ga0116231, IMG submission 89695) | Host-associated microbial communities from peat moss isolated from Minnesota, USA - S1T2_Fd - Sphagnum magellanicum MG | ecosystem: Host-associated > Plants > Peat moss > Unclassified...
AAATCTATATTCTGAATTAAATCATTCTAGTAGAATATTGATGTGTGTGGTTGTGTGGGGGGTGTGTGGGGGGGGGGGGGGGGGAGGGGGGGGGGGAGAGCGAAAAACACACTCCCCTTGATACAAGGGGCCATCCTAGTGTCAACCGACCCCAAACTACCGTAAATTTTCATGGTACCGCAAGAAAACACCCCCTAGAAACAAGAACGGCCGATAGTGCTACTGGTTTTGGGGTTCACAAACTCTGGTATAAGTCATCGATTTTTGTGATTTTTTTGTCCGACAATGTCACCAGATGTTGTTCGAATTGAAGACCAACAATTTATTTTTTTTGGAGATTTGACGATTGGATCTCCCACTACCTGGCCACTTCATAAGGGGGAAGGGGGGGGGTAGGGTGGGCCGGGGGCTGGGGGTGGGCCGTCCTTGCCAATATTTTATGTCCAATATTTTATTTTTGGTTTAAAGGGTAGCCCATAAATTCCTAGCCTAAGGGAAACGAGACCTGTTCTTGAATCATGAAAACTTGACTTTCAATACAATTCGGTCGGGTCCTCTCTCATCCCTAGTTTGCTTTTCCGATTGTCTTATAAAGAAACAAAAAAACACACCAAAGGCCCCCCCCTCCTTTTTTTTTTCTTTCTCTCTCCGGCTCTCTTTTGCCAAAAAGAAAAGAGAATTGCTTTATTCTCGGTCATCCGGTAAGCCCATCAAAGAAGAGAAGAGACCGTACATACAAAAAAGCTTCATAGAATTATTACTCATTTCGCCTACCTCATACCAACAATAACAACAACTATGAACAGAACAAGTAAAGAACATACAATGCAAAGAAATAAGTAAATAAATCGATAAATAAAAATCAATCCATCGGTGGTGATAGTAGTAGTGTGTGTCATGAAGTGAAGCATTGCCCAATTAAGTTGGGAAGTCCCTTGCATGAAGTAAAATCAAACTTCCGAATTAAACTTCTTCACTTGCACTCTATGTAAAGTTTGTAAACCCCATTAAGCGAAAACTTTGATTTAAAATTCTATTTTAAAAAATTAATGTAAATTTTATTTTTATTTTTAAATTTAAAAAACCTCTCTTTTGTCTATAAGGGAGCTTAAAACTCCAAGCTTTCTTCTAATAGCTGGTGGGGGAAAAATATTTCCGCCTATCAGCTTATGCCACGGAAGGCACCCTAATGTGGGGTCGTGCCAGATTTTACCCCTTGTGTAAAGGTGGGGGTACCCAAACTGGCAAAACCCCTCCGATAGGATGCCTTTCCCTTCACACTCTCAAGTTCATTGCATGCCTTTAACCTCAAGAGAAAGAAATTAAGCACACTAATAAATTAATCAAAGAAATTAGAAGCTTTTGATAGTAATCCCCATTATGTGGTTTGATGGTTGTTCTCTTAAGTTTGTGGAGGTTAATGGGGAAAAACTCATTCACATGATTTTAGGTGGTCATTCTCCGAAACATGTGAAGAAGATTGCTTAAGAACATGCCTGATTGTCTTAAACAATAGCCCATCGGGCTTGGTTAGCTTTGAAGCAATAGTTGCAAACCCTTGGAACACAAATGACCTTACACAAAACCCCCCCCAAGATCCCAACAACTTTTATCATGCAAACTTGTTATACACCTTACATGTGTACATGTATTCCTCTCCATAGCTTTCATAGCTTATGCTTGATATTTCCCCATACATTATCACTTGTTTCACGCATTACCATTCTTCTTGTTCCTTTCACTTCACATTGCGGCCCCTTCTTGCTCACACCATCGTTCTTTCTTTCTTTGTGTGTGAATGTCACTTTTTGACATGTAAGGGAACTTTTCGCAATCTTTTTTAAACCATTACCCATCATCACAAAGCAACAACATCATGAAACGCGGCACAAACATTTGATTAAGCATTCATAAAAGCCATGGCTTTCTAGTTATAAGGCACGTTACATTGCAAATGATAATAGCATCTCCTCAAAACTTGGAAGCATATTTGGTCTTTTGGAAGCACATTACACTCTCGGAGAGACACATTTAGTTTTTTTCAAATAGATAGTTCATTTTAAATTGTCATTATGACATAATTTATCTCAAGAATCAAACCAAAGTTAGGGCTTTGCCACAAGTAATACCACAAGTGAAGGCATTCCTAAAATGAAAATGTGGGCTTAGCTCAACGTCCACTTCACTAGTCCCTTATTTCATAAATGCCCTCACCTTAGGGCCTTACCATTCTAAGTATGTATTTTAAATCAAAAAGTTCTTTACAAGTTTTAAATTTTGAAATATGTTCTATAATGGGCTATATGATAGATGTAGAACATATTATTAAACATTTGCAAACATTCTTAGGATATAACATTCCTTTTCTTGCTAAAATTCATGTTCAATTCACAATTTCACATTTCCACATAATCTCCATTTTCAACATTTCTTGCATTGTTTTGATTATAACATAATAAGGAAATAAAAGTTATTGTACCTACAACTGTTGTTTAGCACTTCTTTGGTGAGTATTATTTATTTTTGAAAACAAGGTCCAATAGTTTCAAATTTAATTTTTTAAAAATAATTTCAATAGTTGTTGAATAAGTATGCAAAATACATCATGTGTTGTGCATTTGTAATAATAACGCAATGGTTTTCAATTTTCAACAATTTTAACAAATATCAATAAATTTTTCTTTTCTTTTTAGCTAGACCTTTTGCAATTGTCAATATGGTATATAGAATGGCGAATCTTGTTCATTGGTCTTTAGGCATCTACATTTTGGCTTGTTGTTTTAGCAAATGAATTATGAATACACTAAGTTTTGCTCACGTGAATGTTCATTTGAATGTGTTCAAATCAAAATGGAAATGACCACATACTTGAAATATGCTTTGGCACATAAATTTTCATATATTTGAAACAATTATATTTTTCATTTTTCAAGCCAAGTTCATTGTTTTTAATCTTTAAAGAGATATTTAAATTATTTGAGAATATATCATTGAGAAGGACATTACTATCTATCCAATTGCTCCATTTTCACATTTTTTAACATAACTCAACACCTTTTCCTTTTTTTTTCTTAAATGCTTACAAAATGTGACAAGCATTGTAGGTCTACCTTGCATAAACAACTACATGATATGACATGGTTAGTTATGGGAATATTATCAAACCAGATTTTGTTGGAATATAAATAGAAAAAATGAATATGAACTTTATTTAAAAGATTAAAAAACAGATTATATGTAGAATATGTATTTTACTAGTGGGGGAGAGGGTAAATTGTACTTTGTTATATTCTTCAATAAGCCAAGCAATAATTTTTTTTATAAAAAGCCTCTATTTGATTGCATGGGGGATGGCTTGGTGGTATAGCCCTTGACTTGGACCTTGGGATTTCAAAAAGGTTATGTGTTCAAACCCACCTATGGGCCTTCTACCACTAATCTTGACTTGGGGTTGCCAATGGCCTTGTTAGGTTGAGTCTACTATTGTGCTTTAAAGAAAAATTTAAAAATTCATTTCATCATATGTTACATTGAATGAAAATAGAATGATGGTGAATGAATTCCATTGATGAACAAAAAATTAAGCTGTATGTATATCATGAGTTTTTTTAAATTTTCAAACATTTATGAATTATAATAATTACAAAGTAGATTTTGGAATAAATGTTTTTAGATATTAAATGATCTTATTTTGAATTTTCCTTTCAAAATTGAAATTCACCAACCTTTTATGGATAGAATATTTAACTTATATGAGATCAATAAAAAAATACTCACTTCATTGTGATGAAGTTTTAAAATCTTGTTTTACCCAAGCTCACCCTAATCTTTTAAGAAAAAACAAGGTAAGTAATGTGTATTCCAAGCTTCTTAAATGCTCCCTTGGCATACAATAAATAAATTCTCATATTTACAAAAATATCAACACGACATTTGCATTCATTTTTTTCCCAAAGTTTCATGTGTTGCATTTCATTCTTTTCTAGAGCATTTTCCAAAGGTTCATGTTAGTGAAATAACTTTTTACAATTGTAGTGGACACAAATGAATTGTAGTTTTAAATGGCTTTCATCATTCAATTAGCAATGATTTATGTGCAATTATTTAATTTTAATTTTCCAACATTGATATGGTTGGGTTTTGATGTCTCACACATGTATTGTGTTGTGCAAGTCATATGAATTTCATTTCAATGGGTTTCCATTCTATTGTATTTGGTGCATCCACAAAATTATCAATGGCAATAATATGTTCAAGGCATGTCTATATTTAGATATATGGTCTTACTTTGGTGTCAAGGATCCAATTCATTTGCAAAGGTCATAATTATAAATAGGAATGCCTTTTTTTTTTTTCAAAAACTAACTCTCTTTTTGTCATGAGCATAACCTTTGAGACTCTTGACCAAGGTTGAGCAAAACAAGACAAGATGAGTCAAAAGCAAGGGTTAAACATGATTTTAGACAAAGCAAAACACATTTGCAAACCAAGTGGGATGTGGTGTATGGAATTGAATTGGAGAACTTTCACAAGACTTTCAAGTTGCATATCAACTTTGGGACTTGGAATCCCCAAGCTTCTTGAGTTTATAGGACACGCTTGGAGGGGTCAAAATATGTTCAAATTGAATGATATTATGGGAAAAATCTTGATGAGAATTATAAAGATTTTACATTATTATTGGGACTGAGGAGCTTACCACCAAGACCATTTGACAAGGATGGGTGTGTCATTTTTCCTACTAGAAGTGTGCCCATTATGATAAAAATGCAAGTTATTTTAATATTAGTTTCAGCAATGATAAAAAATTATATAATTATGGAAGTTTAGTAATTAGGAAACATTTCCAATAATAGTCAGAAAAATTTAATAATTATTAATGGATAACTTGATAATGTAATTTACTATCATTTGTTCCATTGGATCCATCAAACTTATAAATTTGTAACCTTCTTACAAAGAGTGTTCATTTTGATGGACGAGATGATTTTTTGTTAATTGAATTATGTCTCAACAACTAAATATAGAGACAATTGGAAAAGTTAATGGGAAAAAGTGTCTCATTCATTGAATATGATTTGTTTTTTTCCAATTTTTTTTGATAAGAAGGTGACATTTTTATGTATTTTAAATTGATTATATCCAAGTTGTACCAAGAGTATGTGAGATTTGCAAAACACATCAAGGAGTTGATTGTACATTTACATTTGTTTCAAAATAATACATTAGAAGAAAAAAATGTTTTTGCCATTGTCATATACAATTAACATTCATTTTCATTTATAATTGATTTTTGATGTAATTGCATTAGACAAGTTGCAATTGACATCTAGTTGCATGCAACAACTATGTATGCAATGTATATGTATACATTATTATGTATATTTACATCTAATCACATTTTTACAATATTAAGTGAGCAAACTTATCCTTGGGTGGTACCACTAGGAACATCACACCCTAAACTTTTGAAACCCATTAAACTTCAAAACAACATAGGACTCACGTAAAGAAAGTTTTTCATTCCAAATTATTTATCAAAAGGTTACCCAAGTCATGTAGAATTCAAAACTCTAATTAAATTTATCAAAAAAATGTGTTTTGATGTGGAAAATGAATGTAAGGAAAAAAATTTAGGAATGTAACACAAGGGACTTTTTTTTTTATCAAGAACACAAAAGGAATCTATTTTTTGAAAAAATTTCGTGGATGTTAATTTTTAAGAATACTTCAAATGTCAACCTACTCGATGTTTTTTTAAGATAATTGATTGAATCAATTTTTATTTAGTTATGAATTTTTGAAATCAAGATCATGAAGTCCTAAATGGCTAATAATGTCAAGAACATAAATGATAACTATTTTCACCTTTTGTTATTTTAATGACTAGTTTGGATCATTCCTTTGTGCATGTATTAAATAAACAAAAAAATATTTAATGTGTAAATGTAAGTACATTTAAAAGAAAATAAAATAAAATTGGCTCAGGAATGATTTAGGAATCAAAATGTTAATGCATATTATAGGTTTTTGGGTGTTCATTATTTTTCATGAATGTGTGCATAGATGGGGAAAAGATAGCCCACCTAGTTTAATCAAACAAACTGATATATATGTAGATGAAATTTTATTTTAAAAATTGGGTCCAATTTTCTTGTGATTTTGGCAAGGTGGTTCCTAAAGGTTGGTTCCAAGGATATTTTTGCCCAAGTTGCACATGTAGTTGCATGTGCAACTAAATTTTTAAAAATATTCTAATAACACATGTCCATGTTTAAGTTAGTTATTTAATGACGATATGCAACATCTAAAGCCCGTTTTGCTATTTAATAGTTTAAATCAATTATATCTACATCATCAAAATTAAGGTTTATAAGATGTTAATGCATGGCATTTAGGTATGTAAATAAGTAGATAAATTTAAGTAGGTTAATTGGTGGCAAGGTGTATCTATTTGTAGGCAAATAATTTTATTTTATTTTATTTTGGGCCTAGCTTTTAAGGTCAAACTTCTTTCATTGGTTGATCCCAAATGCCAATTTTTAAAAATATTTTTAGTTCTAATGCACTAATTAGATATATATATATTATAAACTTGAAAGGTTGGACAAACAATATGAGATTAAATTTTAGTTGCATAATTTTGTTCAATGTTTTTGTTCCATTTTATCCCATATTATTTGTCTTATCTTTCAAGTTTGTAAAGTATATAAATAGTGCATTATAACTTATAAATATTTTAATGTAAGTGGTATTTGGGATGAACTAATAAATGAATTTTGACCTTAAAAGCTAAACCCAAAATAAAATATGATTTTGATATTCTCCCAATCTATCTATGTCAACGCCATTTGTAAACATCATATTACATTAATGAACTAATTAATCATGATAATAAATAAATAAATAAATAATATTACTTATTATTATTATATTATATATATTTGTAATTATTGTAGCTATAATTAATGGCCTAGGCTAAGGGTACTTAGGTAGATGTATTGGGTATATTAACTTAGATATCTATTAAATTAAACCATTATTTTTATGACACATGCATGTCCATTTTATACACCAAATTAGTTGCATTTTAGTTGCACACACAACCATTTAAAACAAAAATGATATGGTGCCAATTTTGTAATTGCAAGTGTGATTGATCTAGTTATAAATGACAACTATTTACACATAGTTGCAAAATGATTGATTGCACATGATAATAACTACCAAGAGTTTTATTCTAGTGACAAAATATTTCAAAGAATTAATATATGAGAGATTTTTTGAAATCCTTCATCTGGTCATTTGTAAATGATTATAAAGATGATTCACAATTTTGTAATATGGTTGTCATATGGTCATCCTTAAACAATTCTAGATGAAATCCAACAATTTCAAAGTAGTTTCAACAATTTGTATGGTTTCATGAGCAAGGTTGATAATAGGTTTCTTGCAAGATCAATAAGGGAGTGAGTGAAAAGACACGTCATTTATTCAAGAGAGAGGAGAGGAGAAGAAAAGAAAGGAAAAGAGAAAAGAGGAAAAAGGAAAGCAAGGCTTGGGAATTTGTTCTTAATAACATGAAGTTTTGCCATGTGTGTGAGGGATTCAACAATCTTTAGACATTGAAGGTCATATCTTTGTAATTGAGTATGTCCTTGGTACGAGGTTCCTTTTGGAATAAGAAAAAAGAATTTTTCAAATCAAATATGTTAAGTCTAATCATAAGAAATTTCTATGTAAGAATAGTAGAAGAAGAGTTTCATGAATCTTTAACATGGGGACATATACGCTATAAACTAATGAATTTAGGAAAATCAACAAAGGTGATGAACATTGTTTGGAGTAGAAATTCTGCTAAATCAATAAGGAATTTGCAACATGTACACAATACGAACAATTTTCCCCTTTTTGGGAGAGTTGAGGGGCGAGAGGGGGGAGTTGTGGAATTTTTGAGGTTTTTGTTATTCCCAATGTGGTCCAACCAAGTTCTCACTCCGTTCACATTGAGTTCTCAATGGGTTTTCAACATGTTTCCAAGTTCCCATTGAGTTCCCCAACATATGTGCAATAGCACATCACTTTGTCACATATGCTTTGCACAACATTGTGTTTTTGGAATCTATATGGGCAAATAGTGGGACTTATATGTGGAGTGAATACTTCAATATTAAGGGTTTTGAGAGTTTTAGGACTTTTTCGAGCCCATGAAAGAGGTTGATTGCAAAAAAAATTTGAACTTGGAATGAACCCCCAACTAATTAATATAGATCACAATAAGTACCCCTAGTATATAACAGGGGTATTAGTCTATGTTGAAAATGATGACAAACCGTTTTTGAAGTAGAAATTATATGCAAACCAATGAAAAAATCAAGAGGGCTTAGGTTTTTCCATTTAGGTTTTTTTGGGGGTGGGGGCAGTGGGGAGGATTTTGGTATTTTCCTCATTATGTTCCCATTAGATTCCCAAGTTCCCAATGTGTTCCCTAAGACATTCCTAATAGCATCTCAATTTTCATTACAGATTGTTTGACCAAAACAAGTACTCCCAATTTATAATCACATAGGGGCTTTTAAACATTAATATCCACGTTCTGAAACCTTACTAGTCCTTGGAAATACACCAATGTCAAGTAAGGATTCAAAAGGTATTATTATATTATAGATAATATACTTGTATTTATGTTACATATATACGTAGAAAATGTTTTCCATTGTTTTACTATGGTGACTATGGTATCACAAATTACATAACAAGTACCATCAAAATTTAATAACGCTTCACACCACAAGCAAGTTATCAATTTCCAAAAAATATGGTGAAAAGAATCAATGGATTTACAATAAAAAATAATATTAGTATCTAATTCAAAGGGAACAATATTATGGTCACATATAACAAAAAAATCTACATGTACATTGAATTGCTTGCATCATTTGAAGGATATGGACATCCTTTGTTTCAGAAGTTGTTTTCACAAAACTTTATAGAGGCAATGTGGTTTGAGTGCATGACATGTCTCATAGTTATATATGTTATATTGCTTATGAAGCATTTGGTTTTTAAAAATTACGTTCCATTTTAATGAAAATATTGAATGACAATGCAAATAACTTGAAATCAATTCAATTCAAATTCTTGGATTAATACTAATCATGATCACCCAAACTTTTTCAATCTTCCATACAAGAAAATATACATGTTAGAGAGGTTGTAAATCACATAGGTCTATCAATCAATAACAACATTGACCAAAAGCACAAAACAAAACAATGAACAAACCCAATGGCAACCATAAAGAGGAGCACAAAAGAAACAAATTGTGCATTCAAAATAAAAACATAGTTAAAAGAGCCACCTAATTAGTGAATGGACATTCCTTAAAACCAATTGAATGGTTCAAATGTGCTTTTGACTTTGAAAATTATAGATTTTAAAATTGTGACCTTTAAAAAATAAAATTTTCGTATTTTTATGATAGAAGGATTGAATGCATAATATATATGATATAAAATCAATTTATAATCAAAATGTATTTATATCTAACATGTAGTGTTAAATTGAATATTCAAAATATAAAATTTTAAGTTATAAACTAACACAAAATTGACATGTGTCATGTGCAGTCCTTGAAAAAAGACTTTTACCTTGGCACCCATGTCTCCTTTTACATTCACAATGTGCATCAAATGGAGCCCAAGTACATATATACTAAATTTGCATATAAAAATCAATGTTATGCATAAAGGGCATTATTAAAAACAATATTATCTTTTTGTTAAAGCATTTCCTTGGGACATATTTGAAACAATAGTTCACATTGAGAAAAAGGAAAGGTTCACAACTACCTGGATTTAACAAAACCATTAAAACAATCCAAATTTTCTATATAATATCCCCCCCACCCCCAATGGATTTTATTATAAAATTCAATTTATTTTTTATAATTCAATTTTGGGTCATCAATAATTTCATGACGACTAGGGACCTTTGTGTTGCTGGCAAAAATATATTTCACCTCATGTAAAATCATCCATTCCAATATTATTTCTAGTTGAAATGAGTTTAATTTCAAAGTTCATATACTTTTTTTTATACATATTCTATTATATAAATGTTTAATATTCTAAGACAAACTTGATTTCCAAATCTTTAAGGGATATGAAATTTGAAAAAAAATCTTCAAAACTATTTAGAAAACCCAATTGTGAAAAAAACACATTTAAGAAACTTTAAATTGATTTTGACAACCAAAAATCACTCTAAGTTTGATAACTTTTGTTTCATTGGTTTGATGTGAAATCACACATGTGTACAATATTGCCTTATTAAGGGCTTTCTGATAGTAGCAAAGGCACATAAATAACCCCATGTTTTGAGAAGGCCAAGACATGATTACAAAAATAAAACAAAAAAACACACTTGTCTTCATATACAAATTGTTTTTTTTTTGGTAACATGTAGAAATTTTCTCTCTTTCATAATGATCAAAGATCATGGTTTTACATATGAATTTATATGAAATCATGGTCCAAAATATGTTTCTTACTTCAAAAAATGTTTAACCCCTAAATGCATGGCACCTTTTGGAAGTTAACTCACAATGCAATAAGTCAAAAAATGAAACTTTTGAAAATGTTGTTACCAACACATTGAACATGAAAATGAACCAATTGCAGGTGGATTAGATGCCCACCTACAACCCAAATATAACTACAACCCCTACTAATTAATATTGTCATTTTATTGATTGGCTCTTTATTATTTTCAATGGGAAACCCCCTTTTCTTCCTTGTTTTAGAAGTAGTTGCATGTTATATTTTCATGTAAACCCCACTAAATTAACATGGACTTCCTTAGTGTGCATGCCATTTGGAGCTTATGACCACACTCCAAATGACCCAAACAAAATTTTCAAAAAAACATTTTCCTTATTGCATTAATTAAAAATTTTGAAATTTTTTTTTGGCCTATCAAACATTTAGGAATTAAAATAAAGCCCAACCTTTCATATGCATTTCATCTTTCAAGGTGATGGACAAAACAAACATATAATTAACCAAATATATGAACATATATATATTTTTATGTATGGTCAAATTTTCAATAAAAAGGATTGGGTAATGCTTTTGTTTCAAATTTTGTCTACATCAATAGTCTTCATTTATATACATGACAAAATGTTGAAAATCTTACAACACATGTACCCAAACTTTAATTTGAATTGACATTGTGTAATCAAGAACCTTAATATCAATGTAAAACAATTGTGTTCAAATATTGCAAAGAATAAGGTCTTTTTTTCAAATGAAAGACATTTTAAATTATATATATATATTGTTTTTAAAATTTTTTGTGATATTCAACTTTGTGATATTAAATTAGATTATCATGTATTTTGAAAACATAATTTCATCAAACATATCAATGTTGTTTTTTTAATTTATAACTACCAGCATTTATGAAAACACATCATGTTTTTTCTTATTCTTTTGAAGCACAAAAGGAGATGCAACCTAACAAGCCATTAGCACCCCCAAGTTAAGCCAATTGGTAGAGGGCTAACAAAAGTTTCACCTATACACCACTAGGTTTGAACCCAAATGGTTTGAAGGCCTACAATTTGACGAAACCTTGGCTCGTATTCTCCCTCCCTTGTTATTGCAAACTCCTTTTCAATGATGAACCACTCTTGCACAAACAATACTTGACAATGGACAAGGTATTTCTCTAGGCAAAAGGCCTACAATCAACAACAACTTCATTTCCACTTTCCTTGTGTTTCTTTTTCCATAGCTATGAAATATGTAACTCAATCAAATTGTTATCTCACAATGGCAACAAAGAAGATCTATCCCACAACAACGAGAAACACAAAGGAGTGGCCATCAAAATGTGACATAATTATGGGTTAGGGTTTAAGTCATATACTTAGCTAATGGTCTTTACCCATATGCCAAAGCATATCCAGCTTTGGTTGAAAATTGGTAATTTTGACATAATATACCCAAGGTTATGAATAAGGTATATATATATATATACATACATATTTTTTCATTTACATACCCTTTGATATGTGCTTCATTAGAGTATATTGGTTTTAGGAAAATGGGTCCGGGTAAATGATTTACCCTGTTTGTACCGAACAAGTGTAGGGTACGCCTTCGGATGAAGGCATTACAAGAAAGGGCTTGCACACCACAATAGCCAAATATGGACTTGTTTTTGGTAATGCCCTTTAAAGAACATTTGCCAGAGTGAAAAAAAGGAAAAAAAAGTTCTACAGTTTTGGCGAAAATAAAACACAAAAATACCCAAAAACAAAAACAAAAAGTGAAGTAAGAAGTGGGATCCACAAGCTATCCTATTTTCATTACTGCTAGCATTATGGATGTTTTCTATCCAAGTGGGGCGTGTTTTCATTCAAAGAATCGCGGTTTCTCATCCATCATGGGTTAAGAGACGGGAAGTGGAGCACGTTTGTGCGTCGGGGAGGAGAAAGAGAGCTTGCACTAGGGTTTCTTCTTCCGCACTTGCTGACGGAGCCCCAAAAAAAACACTCATTGAGCTTGGAGACGGATTTGTGCGCCGACGTTGGAGCGCGGGAGAAGAGCGTGTGTGGTAGTTGTAAGGGAGAGGAATCTGGCGAATCAAAGATTGTGGCATTTGGTTGAGAGATCCGGAAGTTGTTGGATCTGAAAGGAAAGGTAAGTAAGAAGGAGACCGAAGGATTTGTCGAGGTTGTCATTGTTGTTATTGTTGAGGGATTTCTTTGTTGCAAGAGCCGGCGGGGTGAGAAGGAGGTTGGTTTTTCTTCCCTTTTGTAATGAATGGAAGCATGTCTCAACATCTCCATGCTTCTCTCCTCTTTCTTGAGCTGCTCAGGAAAGTCGAGATTTGTAACCCTAGTTTTGCACTACTGCAAGGGAGTGTTGGGAGAGTTGTAATGCCGAAGAAACTGGTGCTTCATCAGCATCAGCATCTTGCTGGAAAGATTTGTTGCTAGGTTATGACAACTCAAGCTCGCAAGACATGGGGATTGTTGATTGTGGAATCGCATCTGTCCTGTGTTTCCAATGCTGAGATTGTGCTGGAAACTCAACTATTCCCTTCCCTTAAGTGTTGATGCATCTGGGGGGATTTTCTTTATTTGTTTGTCTCAGGGTCTTTCTTCATGTTGTGTTGTTGTTTGTGTTGTTTTTATTCCTGAACTGTGAGTGAAGCTGCTGATCCAATCCCTCTAAATCTGTGGAGCATCTGTGTCTACTATGTGTGTGTATGCATGGAAATTGATTGTTGAGAAATTTGTTTGCAGGTGTCGCTGTGAGTCTCACTGAATTGCCTGCAATTGAAGGTACTACTGTCAACAAAGACTGCAGGAGGAGGAGGGGGAGCCTATCCATTGACAGTCCTCTGCCTACTTTTTTGTAAGTATGTTTATCATTGCTCAAAGCCTGCTTGAAAGAAAATTCATGGTGTTGTGCAATTAGCAGAGATCTTGAATGAGGGGGTGGGGGGGAATCAAATCCTTGAGGGTTCCTTTGCTCTGTAGTTGGATAATACTTAGTATCTGTTTATCTTGTAAGCACCATTGCTACCGCAGGCATTCATGAAATTGTTGTGCAGCTTATGTTGAAATCTGCTCAAATTTAATGAGAGTTATGAGAATTTTGTCGAGGCATGTTAACTGAGACAAAATTGTCTAAGCTCAGGGCAGCTTCAAGCTCTCCTCACCAGTGTTGCAATGAGCTTGCAGAGATCTGCAGGACATTTGTATTGACAGGAATATCCTCCCTCCTCTCTCCCCACCACCCCATGTTGTAATCACTGTCATTTTTGTCACAGCTCATCTTCCGGTGAGTGCTCTAAAAAACCTGACTTTGACTGACAATCTTAGAGGAGACAACTGGAAGCAATGGCAAAGCTCCAATAGCCATATCAAGGTGCTTTGCCTCAGAGAGGAGGCGGTTAATCCTCCAATTTGATATATCACCTGCCCTGACCATAGAGACAATGGAAATAATTCTTGAAAAGAAAGATGTCATTAGGTGGTCCTCTGCATTATTCATGTTTGCCATGGCTGTTATGAGCTTAGGGTTCAAATGTCTCCAGTTGGATTGCAGCCCTAGTGTCAAAACTACAATAGTTGAGTTGATCAGTTGGTTAAGTGACCTGATTCTGGTCTTAAGAAGAGTTGAAAGTACTTGTGGATTTCACTTGTGTGTCCAAAGTTCTTGCCATCTAGAGTCTTGAATAGCAGATGGAGTGTGATATGCAGGAGGGAAGCTTAAGATCTGTCTGACGAAAAGTGGCGTATGCTGATCAGCAAGCATGCACAAGCTGGCAACTCCAATGTGTGACAATGAACTTGGGCGAGAGATTTTGAAGCAGTTAGGAGCACTGCAGTTGAATGGCATGGTTCCTCCTAATGGTATGGAAAGATCTTTAGTGAAGGCTTCCATGTCAATGCAAAAACCAGCTTTGATGGAGGTGCACATGAGGTTTATGAAGCAGTTTAGTGAGCTGGAGAGGGACTGGCAGCTGATGAAGGATCCAATGGCAGCCAAGCCTGAGACACGACCTGCCAAGAAGAAGGCGGTGTCACTAGAAGGCATGCGCAGCATTCGGTTGCTGGATCTTAAAGTAGGCAAGAGATATCATGGTCGTGTGCTTCATGCAACGCTGTGTGCAGAAGCATTCTTCCTCAATCTTATTCAAACAATGGTAGAAGATGAGGATGGGTATGCTGCAAGGGTGATGATTGAGGATTCTCTTGCTGGGTTGACATCATGGGCTAAGGTACAAGGACGATATCCCAATGGTGCCAAAATTGCAATCAAGGCACCACAATTGTCAGAGTTGCCAGATGACTCTGTTGCACTGTATGTGAATACTGAGGATGACCTAATTGTCCAATCCGACTTTCCAGCTGTTTCAGTTGAGGTCAATGTTTGGGCCAAATTGGATGCTGCAGCCTTGCGAGCAGAAGGAAATCGTCTTTTTGCAAAGCAGGACTGGACAGGATCCATAGAACTATACACAAAGTGCATCCAAAAATGTCTGGATTCAGTCCGTCGAAAGCCAACATCGAACAAACATAAGAAGAAAGGAGCTAGTGAGAATGGCACCACAAGCAATGGAAAAGTTGTTGATGAAACAGTGATGCTGGCATTCTCGAATAGGGCAGCAGCTTGGATGAAATCATGCCATTATGAAAGAGCTCTGAAGGATGCACATGAAGCCCTCACACTTGAGCCCCACCATCTGAAGAGCATATATCGCAAAGGATGTGCACTTCATGGCATGCAACAATATGAGCTTGCTTGCAAGTGCTTTGAGTTGGCTCTGGAACAATCTCCAGAGAAGGATATCAAGCTTGCACTTCAAAAGAGTAAGACATGTGATATGCAAAGCAAGCTGGGAGTGTATGAGCTTTCCAAATATCTAGTGGGTGGCTTTGAGGGCCCATTGCCAGAGTTTAGTGATTATGTTGGACCAGTTGAGATTAGATTGTCAGAAGGTAGGTGCAGGCGAGGCCTTTTTGTGACCAAGGACGTAGAAGTGGGTGAACTTTTGCTGGTGAGTAATGCTTTGGCGGTTGTTCATAATGGAAGTCATGCAACTGGGAAGAACACTTCTCCTTCGGGACGCTCAAACGCATTTCTAAGAGATGAGCTTCTCTGCAGTCTTTCAAATCTTCTGTTGAAATCACCAAAATGGCTGGAACAAGCATGCAGCCTTGCTGACTGTGAATGCCATGGGAACACGAAGGTGCCACCCTTGGAGCTGTTCAGACCTAATAGCAAATGGACTGCAGGTAAGGAAGATGTGGTGCTACCCCGCCTAAAAGGAGTGCTGCTTCAAAATGCTTTGGATGAATCTGGGTCCTGCACTCGAGTACTACAAGCTGGTAGAGGGAGTCAGTTCTTAGGTCTTTGGCCTCTTCCGTCTTTCATCAACCATTCCTGTACTGCAAATGCTGTAAGGCTTCATGTTGGTGATGCACTCTTTCTACATGCTTCACGCCATTTGGAAGCAGGGGAGGAGGTGACTCTTGCATATGTCAATACCTTACTTCCAAAGCAGATGCGCCATGAGTTGCTTGATAAAGACAGCTGGGAGTTTACATGTAGTTGCTCAAGATGTGATTTAGAATCAAATTTGAGTGCACCGCTGAAGCAGGTGACCAAACGCTTTCAATCACTCTGGGGATGGAAGGAAGCTGTGACTCCAGGTCAAGTTGAATGCTTCAAAATGGCTAAACTTGCTCTCAGACTTGAGCATCTGCTGAAGCAAAAAGGTCTCTATTTGTATGAAAGGCAGCTGGTTCGTGCTTCCTTCTTTGTAGCCTACTGGGTTGGCTACCTCAACATTGACCGACTGGGTACATTGTGTGTGAAATTGCCACTACCTGACATGTTAATTGATGCAGTTACAGCAGTTGCACCAAGTGATACAATGACATCATTCTTTGCTGGATATTGGCTTAAGCGACTTGAGGAGCAGGGTGCAAGCAGGCCAGTGATCCATGATGCGCAACAGCGTGCAATCCATATATATAGGTGTGTTTATGGGAATCAGACATCTGGACTTCTTAAACAGCTATTAGAAGCCCATGAAGCCAATACTATTACCTAGTTTTTACAATCTATTTTCTTAAGATGTTTGACTTCGTTTTTCCTCCAAGACTCTTTCCATAATACTATGAGCATTTGTACCCATATGGCTTGTGGACTTGATCAAGTTTTGTAAATCATGGCAGCTATATTGTTTTGCTGCTTATTCCATATATAGCGAACAAGAATAAATGCAAATGCTCATAAAGTTATTTTTTCATAAGTTTAGGATATTGTGGCCAACAAACTGACTTTCTGCTTTTTGGAAATAAAGGAGCAAAAGGAATGAGGGTGAGGGGTTCCCTCACTTCATTTCCTTCTATAAATAGAGGACAGGCCTCAAAGGACCAAAATGAAGACAGAGAGCTGAGGGAGACAATAATATGCAGCCTCCTCTTTTGCCTTGACACTCACCAGACAGCAACAAACCTGCTCCTAATGCACTTAGGGTTGAGATTGAACAAGTGGGCTCAGAGTGAGAATGTCCCTCAACAAAAAGTGGACATACATTGTTTTTGTCACAGATATCTTGCTATTAGTGCTCAATTCTATTCTTCTCCCCAGCTACCAGTTCTCATAACCCTACACCCTAAAACCCTAAAACTTACCCCTTAAGCATACTAATTGTACACCACTTTACCATCCATTTGAAGTGCACTTTGAAGAGAAAACATGAGTTGCAACCCCTTACACTGTTGTGAAAAAGTTACGTACATGGAGCTGTGGCACCAGTAGCATTTTTGGTTCCAAGGATGAAAATGAAAATTTCCAAGTTGAAAAATGAGCGCAAGGTTCATAATCTAGAACGTGCCACAAATTTAACAAAAGTTTTAGTGCACAGTGCAGCACGCCCACCTATTTAGTTCCCTTTGGTGGGGCAGTTTAGATTCAGGCTGAGATTACTCAGCTGAATCCCACAAGGCTTTTCAACACAATCAAAGCAACATCAGCTTGATTCGATTTGGATGAACCCAAATTTAGGCTTAAATATAAATTTATGTGCTTAAATGAAATTGTCATTGCCAGTTTTTGAAACAAACTGAAAGAGGTTTCAGTTTGGGGTTTGCCTCCCCTTTCTTTAGTTGATTTGCTTAATGTGACTGGTGGAGGGTTTGGTTCTTGGTGGCTCCCTTTCCTCCTCGTGGCCCACCTTTGTTGGGCTGTTTGATTGCGTGGACTTCTGTGCTTGCCCCATGTTTCCTTTTCTCTCCCTTTCTTGGGTGCTTTCTTTCTATAAAGTTTGGCAGGGATTCATCAACTGATAGAGGTGCTGAAGGCTTGATCTGCCGCACAACTATAATTCAGAGTGAATTTTAGAGGTCGAGGTTGTGACTATGGTGTGTAGCACAAGGTGGAAAGAGGGAGTTAGAGCATCTCCAGCGGTGCACTGTCTGTGTCCTTAGCAAAACATATTTCTCACACCCAAGTTTAGTTATTTACTTTTTTACCAAAACCCTCCCTTCTTTCCCCCTAAAACTAAAACTAGGCCTAAAAATAAGTGAGAGACTACTAATAGCAACCCACCTGGACCAACCGTGCAAAAGTGCTGGGACAAACCTAAAAGTACTGTGCTGAGCCAAATTGGCATGTTTTGACTTTTCTTCATCCAATTTTAATTTGCAGGGTCAGAGATACTGAGCACTGGTGGAGTTGCTTTAGTACTTACCAGCAGCTAGTCTGGTATCAACATTTGAACAAACCAGCCTAGTCCTGGTAATGGGGGGGGGGGGGTGGGGGGGGGAATCCCTTTCCCATGCGGGGATGGGGGTTTTTTTTCAAGCTTTCATACCCAATCTGGTCCCAGTATTGGGTCCCAACCTTTTTTTTGGCTTTTTTGGTTTCGGGTTTAAACCCT
>Ga0116231_10008201_pt1 | contig 18469 bp, 17 predicted proteins | sample S1TSphgellanicum_2_FD_89695 | JGI IMG/M metagenome (GOLD analysis project Ga0116231, IMG submission 89695) | Host-associated microbial communities from peat moss isolated from Minnesota, USA - S1T2_Fd - Sphagnum magellanicum MG | ecosystem: Host-associated > Plants > Peat moss > Unclassified...
CCTGGCCGGCGATCCGCCACGGAACATCGCAGCGCTGCCGGTATCCGGGTTGCGCCTCGCGATCCCCACCAATGTCGTGCTGGACGGCATGGATGGACCCACCGAGCGGGCGATCGACCGCGCCGTGCAACGCCTGGACAAAGCGGGCGCGCTGATCGACCGGCGTGATTTCGCCGCCATCGACATGCTGCAGCAGGCCCTGAAGCGCGGCAGCCTGGCCGCGGTTGAAGCCTATGCCTGGCACCGGGACATGCTGGCGAACCACAAGGATCGCTACGATCCCCGAATCGCCGAACGCATTCTCTGGGGCGCCCGCATGGGTGCGGCGGACTATATTGCTCTGCTCACCGACCGTAAGCGGTTGCAATCCGCCTTTGCCGCGGAAATGGCTCCCTATGACGCGCTCATGTTGCCCACGGTGCCGATTGCCCCGCCGCCCGTGGCGGATTTCGCAACCGACGAAGCCTATTGGCGCCTCAACGGCCTGATCCTGCGCAACCCTGCAATCGTGAATTTTTTCGATGGATGCGCCATCAGCCTGCCCTGCCATCTGCCGGGCGAGCCACCCGCCGGGTTGATGCTCGCTTGCCCCGCCATGCAGGATTCCTGGCTGTTCGCCGTGGCGTCCGCCATCGAGCAGGCGCTGCGCTAGGGCAAGCCCTGGCCTTCGCGCGCGGAGACCTTACATAACGTCTTGATGGAAAGGATTGGCCGATGATGTTTCGCGCCCCAGAGGGCTCGCTCGCCGTATCCGCGGGCACAGCGGATGAATTGCCGGCATGGAACCTGGCGGACCTCTATGAGAGCCCGCAAAGCCCACGCATAGAAACCGACTTGGCCTCCGCCGATGCCCGCGCCCAGGCTTTCGCGGCAAGCCACGCCGGCAAGCTCGCTTCGCTGGATGGCCGCGCGCTGGCCGCGGCGATGGAAACCTACCAGTCGATCGATGAGGTGTTGGGGCGCGTTATGTCCTATGCGCAATTGCTGTTCAGCGCGGATAGCACGGATGCGGAGGCCGGGCGCTTCTACCAGGTGATGATGGAGCGATGCACGGCGATCAGCGCGCACACACTGTTCTTCCGCCTGGAACTGAACCGCATCGAGGATGCGGTGCTGGAGGAAAAATTCGCCGATCCAGCCTTCGCGCATTGGCGCCCCTATCTGCGCGATCTGCGCGTATGGCGGCAGCACCAGCTTTCCGATGAACTGGAGCGTTTCATCCACGAGCGCGACGTCGCCGGGCGCGCGGCCTGGAGCCGGCTGTTCGACGAAACCATCGCAGGCATGAGGATTCAGCTGGCGGGCGAACAGCTTTCGGTCAATGCCGCGCTGAACAAATTGTCTGATCCAGAAAGGCAGGTGCGCGAAACCGCAGCTTTGGCCATTGGCCACGCCTTCTCCGAGCGCGCAAAGCTGTTTTCGCTGATTACGAATACCTTGGCCAAGGAAAAGGAAATTCTGGATACCTGGCGGAAATTCCCCCGCCCGGCGACCGAGCGTAACCTTTCCAACGTGGTCGAGGATGAGGTGGTGGATGCGCTGGTCAGCGCGGTCACGGCCGATTTCCCGCGCCTGTCACACCGCTATTACGCGCTGAAGGCCAAATGGCTGGGCCTCGAAAAGCTGCAGCACTGGGACCGCAACGCGCCTTTACCGGGCGACGACGATCGCAAGGTAGCTTGGCGCGAGGCGGAGGCGCGCGTTCTGGATGCCTATGCCGGTTTCGATCCGGAACTGGGTGCCATCGGCCGCCAGTTTTTCGACAAAAACTGGATCGATGCAGCGCTGCGCGACGGCAAGGCGGGTGGCGCGTTTGCGCACCCCACTGTACCGTCGGTGCATCCCTATATTCTGATGAATTTCCATGGGCGCACGCGGGACGTGATGACGCTGGCGCATGAGCTTGGGCATGGCGTGCATCAGGTTCTGGCGGGTGCGCAGGGCCATTTGATGTCCGGCACGCCGCTGACCTTGGCCGAGACGGCCAGCGTGTTTGGTGAGATGCTGACGTTTCGCTCCTTGCTGGATGCCGAAACCGATCCGGCGCGGCGCCGGCTGATGCTGGCCGGCAAGGTTGAGGATATGCTCAACACGGTGGTAAGACAGATTGCATTTTACCGGTTCGAGACATTGCTGCACGATGAGCGCCGCAAGGGCGAATTGCTGCCGGAGCAGATCGGCGAGATCTGGCTGAAAGTGCAGACGGAGAGTTTGGGGCCGAGCTTCGAATTCACGCCGGACTACGCGGTGTTCTGGGCCTATGTGCCGCATTTCATTCACTCGCCCTTCTATGTCTATGCCTATGCCTTTGGCGATTGCCTGGTGAACGCATTGTACGATGTGTTCCGCTCCGGGCATCCGGGTTTTGCCGAAAAATATAAGGCGATGCTGCGGGCGGGCGGCACCAAAGTTCATCGCGATCTGCTCGCACCTTTCGGCCTGGATGCGTCGGACCCCGCTTTCTGGCGTCGTGGGCTGGACGTGATATCCGGGTTTATCGACGAGTTGGAAGCGGGTGAGAATGTCTGATCCGTCGCCGCCGCCTCCCCCGCCGCAAACCGGTTCGAATTTTTTTGGAGAATTGCGCCGGATGGCGCGCACCTCCGGCGCCGTGGGCGGCATTGCGGCGCGCGTGGCGGGGGAACGGGTTTTCGGGATCAAAACGGATCGCGGCGCGCATGCCGAGGATTTGAAAGCGATACTGGGCGGGTTGAAAGGCCCCTTGATGAAGGTGGCGCAGTTTCTCTCCACTGTGCCGGATGCCTTGCCGCCTGAATATGCGGCCGAGCTGGCGCAATTGCAGGCCAATGCGCCGCCCATGGGCTGGAGTTTTGTGCGCCGACGGATGAGCGCGGAACTGGGCGCGGGTTGGGAAGCGAAATTCGCCGATTTCAGTCACGAAGCGGCCGCGGCCGCGAGTTTGGGCCAGGTCCATCGCGCGCGTCTCACGGATGGCACAGAGGTGGCCTGCAAGCTTCAATATCCGGACATGCCGAGCGTGGTCGAGGCCGATCTGCGCCAACTACGGCTGGCATTATCAGTGTATCACCGGATGGATAACGCCATCCAGAACGAGGAGATCTATAAGGAACTTTCCGAGCGCCTCAGGGAAGAACTGGATTATCTGCGCGAGGCCTCACAGATGCGGCTTTACGGCCTGATGTTGAACGGGGTGGAACAGGCAACGGTTCCCTCGCCTTTCCCCGAATATTCCACCCGCCGGCTGCTGACGATGACCTGGCTGCCGGGGCAATCTTTGCAGCGCGTGGTCGATGAGGACCCGCCGCAGGAGGTGCGCGACACCATTGCCCGGTCGTTGTTCAGTGCCTGGTATATTCCATTGTATCGCTATGGGGTGATCCACGGCGATCCGCATCTTGGCAATTACCAGGTGCGTGCCGATCACGGGATCAACTTGCTCGATTTCGGCGCCATCCGCGTATTCCAGCCGCATTTCCTGCGCGGCGTCATCGATCTTTTCGAAGCGATCCGCGACGATGACGAAGCCAAGGCGCAGCACGCGTATGAGGGCTGGGGGTTTGTTGGGCTTTCGAAGGAAAAAATCGATGTGCTGAACCAGTGGGCCCGTTTTCTCTATGAGCCCCTAATCCAGGATCGCGAGCGACTGATCCAGGAAACCAACGATCCGCAATATGGTCGCGAGATCGCCCAAAAGGTGCATGCCGGCTTGCAACGCACCGGCGGCGTAAAGCCGCCCCGCGAGTTCGTTCTGATGGACCGCTCGGCGATCGGCCTGGGATCGGTGTTTTTGCGCTTGGGTGCAAAGCTGAACTGGCACCGTATGTTTCATGAATTGATCGACGGCTTCAACGAGTCCGAACTTGCCGCCCGTCAGGCAGCCGTCCTGGCGGAAGCCGGTGTACCGGCGTCACTGTAGGGTGGGCTGCTCCGCAGCCCACCCTATTCAGAATTTCTAGGGTGCAGCGTCGAAGGCCCAACCGAACCGCACGAATTAGCAGCTTCGACGCGAAAGCGGCGGATAAAGATCCGCTCAACCGTGGCACCCAACCACTCTTGCGCGCCACCCCCACCCGTTGTTACGTGCGCCACCCCTGGCGCTTGCCGGGTCTTACATAGGGATTCTGTCCATGCGCCTTGCGGTGCTCAAAGAGCGGCGCGCGAATGAAACGCGTGTCGCAGCCACGCCAGAGACGGTCAAACGGCTCGTAGGTCTCGGGCTGCAGGTCGCTGTCGAGGCGGGGGCGGGGCAGGGGGCCTCCATACCGGATGCCGAGTTCGCCGCCGCCGGCGCCCAAATCGCACCCGATGCAACCGCCGCCGCCACTGGCGCCGGCATTGTCTTCGCCGTTCAAACACCGCAACCTGAGGAACTGGCCAAAATCCCCCGCGGCGCATTGTTGGTGTGCATCTCGGGCGCCATGGCCGACAAATCGGTTGTCGGTCGCCTCGCTGCCGCCGGTATCGACGCCGCCGCGATGGAATTGCTGCCACGCATCACTCGGGCGCAGTCAATGGACGTGCTCTCCAGCCAGGCTAACCTCGCTGGTTACCGGGCGGTGATCGAGGGAGCCAACGCCTTCGATCGCGGCTTCGCCATGATGATGACGGCCGCCGGCACCGTGCCCCCCGCGCGGGTGTTCGTGGTGGGCGCCGGTGTCGCAGGCCTGCAGGCAATCGCAACCGCGCGCCGGCTCGGCGCCATTGTATCGGCCACCGATGTGCGGCCGGCGGCCAAAGAGGAGATCAAGTCGCTCGGCGCCACGTTCGTGGGCGTCGAGGATGAGGAGACGGCCAAGCAGACCGGCGCCTACGCCCGTGAGATGACGCCGGAATTCCGCCAGAAGCAGGCGGAGCTGATGGCAGCCACGGTCGCCAAGAACGACATGGTGATCTGCACGGCCCTGGTGCAGGGCGGCAAGGCCCCTACGCTGGTAACGCAGGCCATGGTGGATGCCATGAAGCCCGGCAGCGTGGTGGTGGACCTGGCCTCCGATGGCGGCGGCAATTGCGCGGCAACGAAACCGGGCGAGGCCATCACCACCGACAAGGGCGTGAAAGTGCTCGGCTACTATAATTGGCCCGGCCGCATTCCGGTGGCTGCAAGCACGCTCTACGCCAAGAACCTGCTGACCTTCCTGACCACGTTCTGGGACAAGGATGCCAAGGCGCCGAAACTGCCGCCCGAGGATGATATCGTAAAAGGCGTCATGCTGACGCGCGGCGGGGCCATCGTGCACAAGAATTTCGAGGGTGAGGCCGCGGCGCCGACCCCGGTTGCAAGCCCAGAGCCTGAAGCGCCGGCCCCGCTTTCCGTGGAGCCCGGGCCTTCAGTGCAGAAGCCGCCGGCCCCTTCTGCCCCTGCAAAGCCGAAGCCTGCCGCGAAAGCCAAGCCCAAACCGGCTGCCGCCGCGCCGGCCCCGCCAGCGGCCGTCGCCGAAACTGTACCCACAGAAACGCCACAAGCGCCCGACGCGCATACGGATACCGCCCCATGAACCCCATCACCGAACAGGCGCATCACCTGGCCGAGCGTGCCGCCGAACTCGCACAACAACTGGATGCGCTGGCGGCGCATCCCGCCTTGCCGAGCCTAGCCCAGGCATCGACAGCGGCCGAACCGATCATCTTCCTGCTGACAATCTTCCTGCTGGCCTGCTTCGTGGGTTACTACGTGGTGTGGAACGTAACGCCGGCGCTGCACAGCCCGCTGATGGCCGTCACGAACGGGATTTCCTCCGTCATCATCGTCGGCGCGATGCTGGCCACCGGCCTTAGCCATGATCCGCTGGCCCGGCTGTTCGGGTTTATCGCCGTGACGCTCGCCAGCGTGAATATCTTTGGCGGCTTCCTGGTGACGCAACGCATGCTCTCAATGTTCAAGTCCAAGAAATAGGCGGCGGCAAAATGTCTGCAAATCTGACGTCGCTGCTGTATCTGGTCGCGGCCGTTCTCTTCATCCTGGCCCTGCGCGGGCTGTCGTCTCCCGGCACGTCGCAGCAGGGCAACCGCTTCGGCATGATCGGCATGGCGATCGCCGTGTTCGCCACCCTTGCGCGCCACGGGATGAGCGATGGCTATCTGATCATCGTCGCCGGCATCGCCCTGGGCGGCGCGATCGGCGCCACCGTGGCGCGGCGCATCGAAATGACAGCCCTGCCGCAACTGGTTGCTGCCTTCCACTCGTTGGTGGGCCTGGCAGCGGTGTTTGTGGCAGCTGGTGCGCTCTCCGCGCCCGAGGCCTTCGGCATCGGTAGCCCCGGACACGTACATACGCAAAGCCTGGTGGAAATGTCGCTGGGGCTTGCGATTGGTGCCATCACCTTCTCCGGCTCGCTCATCGCTTTCGCCAAGTTGCAAGGCCTGATGAAAGGTACTCCGATCATCTTTGCCAACCAGCATCGGCTGAATGCGGCGCTGGGGCTGCTGATCCTGTTGCTGGTGGTCTATTTCGTTCTCCATGGCGGCCCGCACACCGCATTTTGGGCGATTGCACTCCTCGCCGGGCTGCTCGGCTTCCTGCTGATTATTCCGATTGGCGGCGCTGACATGCCGGTGGTTGTCTCGATGCTGAACAGCTATTCTGGCTGGGCGGCCTGCGGCATCGGATTCACGATCCAGAACCTCGCGCTGATCATCACCGGCGCGTTGGTCGGCGCATCCGGCGCAATTCTGTCCTACGTTATGTGCAAAGGCATGAACCGCAGCATCTTCAATGTGCTGCTAGGCGGTTTCGGCACGGATAGCGGGGCAGGGCCAGCCGCCCATGCCGGCGGCGACCGCACGGTGAAAAGCGGCAACGCCGAAGATGCAGCCTTCATTATGAAAAACGCTTCGAAGGTGATCATTGTGCCGGGCTACGGTATGGCTGTGGCGCAGGCCCAGCACGCGCTGCGGGAAATGGCCGACAAGCTGAAGGCCGAAGGCGTGGACGTGCGGTACGCAATCCATCCCGTCGCCGGCCGCATGCCGGGCCACATGAACGTGCTGCTGGCCGAAGCCAACGTGCCCTACGACGATGTGTTCGAACTGGAGCAGATCAACAACGAATTCAGTACGGCCGATGTTGCCTACGTGATCGGCGCGAATGACGTGACCAATCCGGCGGCAAAGACGGATACGGCGTCACCGATTTACGGGATGCCGATCCTCGATGTCGAAAAGGCGCGCACTGTGTTGTTCATCAAGCGCTCGATGGCTTCCGGCTATGCCGGCGTGGATAACGAGCTTTTCTTCCGCCCGAACACGATGATGCTGTTTGGGGACGCGAAAAAGATGACGGAAGAGATCGTTCAGGCGCTGGATTGAGAAAGCAAGGTGTTCTTTTCTGAAGAACAGAACATTCTTACTTACTTTCCCGCACCAGCCTCACAAAATGCTGCTCGCTCTTGGGATCGCCGGCTGTCCCCTCTGGGCCGAAACTCAGCACATAGGCCTCGCTTTCGTTGCCCTTGCCGTGCCGCTCGGAGGCGGTCCAGTAAAATCCCGCCGGCGTGTTGGGAAAGATCGCGATGTTGGTGCGCGGACCCGCACATTGGCGCTCGATAATATTGGCGAGTTCCGGAATGCGCGGCATCCGCCAGTCATCATGCTTCGCGTAGCCGCCTTGCTTGTTAAGCGTGGCGGCCGCGCCCTGCGCAGCATCCCACGACAAGGGTGTTGGCGTTCCTTCGCAGGTCGAGCCTGTCCAGTTCTGGCCCATCGAACAGCGCATCCATGCCATATGCGTTTGGGTATCGGTGACTGTGCCATCGCCGTTGTCGGTGAAGCGCGCCGTGGGCGCCGACAAGGGATAGAGGCTCGTATCGCAGGTCTGCGTGGCAAGGGCGGGCGTGCTGCCCATGGCAAGCAAAATCAGGCCGATACACATGCGCATCGTCGTTCTCTCGAAAACCGGGATGGTCCCGTGCGGAGCAGCACGCCGGAACCATCTGCAGAACTTACTTGTCGTAGCCGATGCCCGAACCTTTGCGGGGATAGCCGGTGCCCGACTTGATCGGCACGATGGGCGCGGTCTGCGCTGTGGCTAGCCCGGGCGTGATCGTTGTGCCGCGATAGAGATACGTGGCATAGGCCTCCATCGCGATCATGTCGGTGCCGTCGGGATCGATTTCCTTGCCGGCGAGCGGGCCGGTGATGCACCAGTTGATCATGTCCCGCAGGGCAACCACCTGCCCCATATCGTTCTGATATTTCGGGAAGGTTTGCGGATTGGAGGCCGCTGCGTCGGGATGACAGTTGCCGCAGGCAAGCCCGTTTGTGCTCATATCCTTCCGGCTACCGTGCCAAAGATCGCGGCCGTGATCTACAACTTTGAGCAACTCCTGCTCCTGACGCGCAAGTTGTTCCGGTGTGAAAGGTGCGCGGGCAGAGAGCGGCCTAGCCGTGAAGATGCCAAGTGACAGAAGGGCAAATGCCGCGGCAGGTGTTGCTATCCGCCGGATGATTTCGTTCTTTTTCATTGCATGGGCCCTCCCTAAACCTTCCAGCCCGGACGGACTTCCGGCTGCAGCAGATCATCGTTGAACGGGTCGCCGTGCCAGATCCCCTTAAATCCGCGGTCGAGATCGATGTGCTGCACGCCCAGGCCGTCCTCCTTGTTCGCTGGATCGACGCGATTCATACGTGATTGCGGATAAGCAAGCTTCACATTCGGATACGGCCACGGCCACGCGGTGCCGAGCGAACCAACCGACGACATATTACCGATTTTATTAAAAATCGTTTGGTGCACATGCCCGTGAAACGACATCACGTGCTGGAATTTCGAGAGTATCTGCCGAACTTCCGGTGCATCCTCGGTTTGAAAATTCCAGCGCGGATAGTAGTCCCACAGCGGACCGTGCGTGAAAATCACAACCGGCGTATCGCCGCGCAGATGGGCCACATCCTTTTTCAGGAAGTCGAGTCCTTGCTCGCGAATGCCCCAGGGGCCGGCGATCGGGCTTTCGAGCATCTCCATCGCGGTCATGCGCTCTACCGGCGACATATGCGCAGGTGTCCAGAAATCGCGCACCAGGATGGAGTTCAGGCCGATGAAATGCACGCCTTTATGGTCGAACGACCAGTACTGGTTGCCAAACATGCCTTTCCATACAACGCCGAGATCGAGATACCAGTCGTGCTCGCCGGGAATAAAGTGGATCGGCATCGAAAGCCTTCCAAGAATTTTCCTGCCCTTCTCGAGCTGATCCTGGCGGCCATTTTGGGCGATGTCGCCGCAATAGACGACAAACTCGGGCAGCGGCCTGATGCTCATCACCTTGGCGACCGAATCCGCCAGAATCCCGTCGAATTTATGGTCGGGGATGCTGTAGAGGTGCGAATCGCTGATGATCGCAAAGGTAAAGGGCTGAACACGCTGGTTTTCCGGCTGTGCCGTGGCTACCTTGACCATGCCAAGGTTAAGGCCGATCGCGCCAGCGATCATTGTGGTGATCCCTGCCTTGCCGGCAACCGTTACGAGTTCACGACGAGCGATATTATACGGGTCTTCTTCCGGCACGTAGACGTCTTCCATTGGACATCCTCCATGCGTGGCGCTGTTCTTCGGCGCGCTCACGACACATTAGCCTTGCACAAGACAACAGGAAACGAAAAGAATTTTTTTACGTGTGTTGAAGGTTGAAAAACGTTTCCCCGCGCCAATCTCCCTCGGTCGTTTAATCAGGCCGCATATCTCGCCTGCCGTTACACCAGGTTTTTTGCATCGCAACATTTCTCCTGGCGTGCCTGCCGGTCAAGGAAACAAAGTCTCTCGCTTTTCTCAGGCAAAGTAGCCCGCATCGGGCTTGGGCGATGCGGGTGGCCCAAGCCTGTGATAGATTTGCGCGCTCGGGGGCACGCGGGTCAGCCGGGCAGCCAGGCGCAGGCCGGCAGGCCAGGCGGCGGCGAGACGCATCAGGAGCAGCCGCCCCGCGCCCGATGTTGCAATGCGGTCCAGCGCCCGGGCGCGCCTGATCTGGCCAAGAATGTCCCCCCGCATCCGGCGGTGATATTCGGCCGCTGTGCTGCCGGCCAGGTGCAAATCAGCGGCCAGAACGGCGCTGTGCAGTGCGATCGACATGCCGTCGCCGGTGAAAGAAGGGATCACACCCATCTGGTCGCCAAGCCGGAAAATGCCGGGTGCATCGGTGTGCGCCGGCTTGTGAACGAAGCCGTATGGTACACGAAAAATCGAAACTGGCTTGCCCGCCGACGTGGCGCCGCCAAGCCGCGTGTGCAGATGCGGCTCGGTTTGCAGCAGGTCCTCCAATAAGCCCTCCCACGTGCCGCCGGCGCGCCGCAGCCGTTTGTTTGAGGCAAGCAAACAGAGATTTGCGAGACCACCTTCTACCAGTTGAAGGCCTGCGTACCCGTCAGGCAGCATGATCAGTTCGACATGGCCGGCCAAGCCAGCGATCTGCGCCGGTGCAAGTCGCAGATGCACCTTGAAACCGACATGGTCGTCCGGCGTCTTTGCATTGCGGCGAAGCCCGCGCAAATCATGCTTGCCGGTGGCCAGAAACAGCGTTTTGGGGCGAAGCTCCACGCCGGAGGGCGTATCCAACATAAGCGGGCCACAATTCTGGCGCAGCCGGATCGATTCGCCGCGCCTGATCTCCGCACCCAATGCCGCAGCGCGGCATAGCAGCACTTCATCGAGCAGCCGGCGCGAGAGCCCGTAGCCGGCAAAAGGCAAAGCGCCCGTCACCACTTCGTTGCGATGCACAAGCCGCACCGCCGTAATCCTGTGCGCTCCAAGTGCCGCGAGATCGATGCCGATTCGATCGAAACTGCGCTGCGCCTCGGCGCTGATGAATTCGCCACAGATCTTGTCGGTGGGCCCGCGATGACGTTCAAAGAGCAGAACCGGCCTGCCTGCGGCCGCAAGCACGCAGGCCGCGGAGGCGCCGGCCAGGCCGCCGCCGGCAATCACGGTCCCGCCGGCGACGATCATGGTGGGGCTCATTTCTCGCGGCTCACGCAGTACCGGAACGGAAAACTCCATTTTACACCGGCCGGAATACCGGCTTCCGCCAGATAGCGCTGCCACTCTTCCTTCCGGAAACTGCGCGCAATGGAAATCTGGCCGTCCTGGCGAACGATACGGTGCCAGCCGGCGATGCGGGCAAGCACCGGAAAACCATAGTAAGCGAGAAAATGCCGGTGCAGATCGGCGATGAACCAGGCCCGGCCGGCATGCGCATCAAGCCATCGTAGAAATCGCACCAGTTCCGCATCGGCCAAATGGTGCGTGAATTGGGACGTCACGATCAAATCCGGCTGCTTCGCAGGGGCATACGCGAACACGTCGCTGGAAATGTATTGTATGGCCATTTCCGGCGGGGTCGCCGCCGCCGCGACCTTCGCGCTGCGTGGGTTCAGATCGATGCCCTCCAGGGTCGGGCGTAATCCCCGCCGATTTGCCCAGCGGCGGATAGCGCGCAGCAGGTCGCCGTGGCCGCAGGCGACGTCAAGGATGGATAGCGGCGTGCCCTCGGGCAGGCCACGCGTGATGCGACCAAGCCAATTGAGGGTAGCGCGGTGCGTGAAAGTAATGGCGTTCACCTGGGAAAGATCACGCAGGCAACGTGCATAGGTCTCCGCGGACGTGGTTTCATTGTCCATCTCCTCTGGCTGAGAACTGCGGGTGCTGAGGTCAGACAAGGCTGAACCGGAATGTTTCGGCAACCATGCCGGGCCCGAACGCCATCGCCAGACCGCGCTGTTTCGGCGAGCCGTGCGCCATCATGCGCGCAAGCACGAACATGACCGTCGCGGAGGACATATTGCCGTAATCCCGCAGCACGGAACGAGAATGGCGCAGCTTCTCCGGCTTCAGGCCAAGACCGATCTCCACCGCGTCGAGCACGGTGCGGCCGCCGCCATGGATGGCCCAGAGATCGATGTTCTGCGTCCCTTCGCCACGCAGCAGGCCGGCCTCGTCGGAGCGCGAGAGGTCCTCACGCAAGGCCTGCGCGATGCGGCTTGGGACCTTGCCGGAAAGGAACATCTCAAAACCCTGGTTGCCGATATGCCAGGTAATCAGGCTTTGGGAATCGGGAATGACCACGTTGCGAAAATCCCGCAGCGCAATGCCGTGGGGCTCGGCGGTGACGAGGGTTGCGGTGCAGCCGTCGCCGAACAGCAGGAAGGAGAGGATCGTTTCGATGTCCGGCGTTTCTTGCAGGTGCAAGGAGCAGAGTTCGAGATTGATCACCAGCACACGGGCGCTGGGTTCGGCGCGCACGGCCTGCTGGGCCAGGCGCAGGGCCGGCACTGCGGCCGAGCATCCCATAAATCCAACAATGGTGCGCGCCACATCGCGGCGCAGCCCGAAGGCCTTGCACAGCTGCAAGTCGATGCCGGGTGCGGTGAAGCCTGTGCAGGAGGCGACGATAAGATGGGTGATGGCGTCTCGCTCGGCGCCGATTTCAAGCGCGTCAACTGCGTTCCGAGCCAATTCCAGGGCCTGGGATTCATAGAATTTCATACGTGTTTCGGTGCTAGGAAAGTGGCCACGTTGGTAAAAACCGTCCGCGTCCACTTCGCCCGCTTCAAGATTGCCGGGGCGCAAGCATGAGAAGCGGCGGGCGATGCCGGCGCGTTCGGCCATCCGGTCGAACACGGCAACTTGTTTTTCTTCAGTCAGCAGCGTGCGCGCGAATGCGAGGAACGGTTTGTGGATATCGTTCGGCGGGACCGCAGTACCGATGCGGTTGATGTAAGCGACTGTCATTCGTTCGCCTTTGCTTTTAAACAAGATCCTTTTTTCTGAAGAAAAGAAACAAGAGACTTTTGCGTCCTCGCTTCTCCCACGTTCCAGGCCACGGTCTGGATCTTTCCGCGGGCGCCAGAATTAAAAGTCATTAGCTTCTTTTCTTCAGAAAAGAAGATTATTTTCCTTATGCTTTTTTCAACAGAAGGGCCGCGTTCAGCCCGCCGAAAGCGAAGGAGTTGGACATCGCGACTTCGATCGGTGCCCTGCGGGCTTCGTTCGGCACGCAGTCGATGGCGCAGTCCGGATCGAACTGATTGAAGCCCGCAGTTGGGGGCAGCACGCCATGGCGCAAGGCCAGCGCCGTCACAGCCAGCTCCACGGCGCCGCCGGCGTTGAGGCAGTGGCCAACCATGGATTTCGTCGATGAGATCGGTATCGTGCCCGAGTAATCGCCAAAAACCTCGCGCAATGCTGCCACTTCGGTCTTGTCGTTCAGGCGAGTGCCGGTGCCGTGCGCGTTCACGTAATCCACTTCTTCAGGATCATACGCGCCGTCGTTCAGCGCGGCTTGCATCGCGCGGGCGGCGCCATGGGCGTTGGGCGCGGTGAGCTCGCTGGCATCCGCACTCATGCCGAAACCCACGATTTCAGCAATGATCTCGGCCCCGCGCCTCCTGGCGTGGCCCCAATCCTCCAGCACGAGAATGGTGGCCGCCTCGCCAATCACCAGACCTGTGCGGTCGAGCGAGAACGGCCGGCAGGTTTCGGGGCTGAGCACACGGAGCGCATCCCAGGCTTTCATGAAGCCCACCACGATGGAGGCATCGCTGCCGCCAGTGATGGCCACATCCATCATTCCCGCCCGTATCATCTGGAAGGTGAGGCCCGCCGCGTGGGTAGAGGAGGCGCAGGCCGAGGCGGTGGAAAAGCATGGGCCCTCCATGTCGAATTCCATGGAAATCTGACTTGCTGGAGCGTTGGGCATGATGCGCGGCACCGTCATTGGGTGCAGGCGCCGCGCGTTTTCGCCATACAAGGCCTTGTAGGCGCTATCGAATGTCTCCTGCCCGATCGCGGCGCCCAGAATTACGCCAGCGCGGGTAGGGTTGGTGATGGTAAGGCCACTATTGGCCATCGCTTCCCTTGCGGCTACGAGGGCGAGCTGGGAGGTCCTGTCCAGCATTGGCAGCCGGCGCTCCTCGAAATGCCCGGCGGGCTCGAAACCCAGGATTTCGGCCGCATGGGTCACGTGGAGGCGATCGGTAGGGATGTTGGCGATCGGCCTTATGCCGCATTCTGCCTTGGTAATGCCCTCCCAGAGCGACGGCAGGTTCGGACCGAGAGCGGTAATGGCGCCCAGGCCGGTGATGGCGACCCGGCGCGGTGTCTTCATTCGCCTGCGCCGTGTGCCTTGTCTTCGTGCTCTTCTAGGTTTGCCACTCCTGGGGCCTTGTCCAGAACGGCAATGACGTGACCGACTAGATCGCCCACTGTCGCAAATTCCGCCCCGGCCTTGTCTGCAATCACAGGAATATCGACCCCGAAAGCCGTCTCGATTTCAAATACGGCCATCGTCAGATCGATGGATTCGACCCCGAGGTCGGAAAGCGTGGCCTCGGGACGCAACAACGCGCGATCAGTCTGTGTTTCCTTGGCGAAGATATCGAGTATCCGCGTCACCCTTGGGTCGTCGATAAAAACATCGTATGACAGTTGCGTCATGTCCCGCCTGAGAGTTGGTCCAGCTTACGAAACCGCCGCCGGGCCCATTTGTTGCAATAGCCGGCACGTCTGGCCTGATGGCTGGGTGAGACCGGCATCGTTGACCTATGGACCTTTGTAGCTCGCCAGGGCGGGCTTTCGCTACTGCGTATGCCGGTCAAAAAACCGCATCATATGACGACGCGGAGCACTTTTCGTTCACCTGCACCAAGGGCCCGGTAGGTGCGTAGATAGTCCTCGGCCATGCGGCGGGCCGTAAAACGCTGTTCGAAGCGGCGGCGCACGGCGGTACGGGAGAGCGACTCGAGTTTGGTCACCCGAGCGACGGCGCTGGTTTCGTCCTCAACGATAAAGCCAGTGAGGTCATCCTCAATGATTTCAGGCACGGAACCGCGGTTGAAGGCGATCACTGGCGTGCCGCAGGCCATGGCCTCGATCATCACGAGGCCAAACGGTTCCGGCCAGTCGATCGGCATCAGCAGGCCGATAGCGCCCGAAAGAAAGCTGGGCTTTTCGTGGTCGCCGATCTCGCCGATCATTTCCACGCTGCCGCCCGAGAGCATTGGCTTGATGGTAGATTCAAAATACTCGGCATCGGCCCGATCCACCTTTGCGGCGATCTTCAGCTTTATGCCGGCGGCGCGCGCGATGCGAATGGCCCGATCGGGGCGTTTTTCAGGCGCGATTCGCCCGAGGAAGGCAAGATATTCCTGCTTGGCCGGCTGCGGCGTCAGCAGGTTTTCCGGAAGGCCGTGCAGCACGGTCGCCACGAAGTTGGCCTGCGGCAGCGGCCGGCGCTGCGAATCTGAGATCGAGATCACTGGTGCGTTCGGGAAGGTGTTGAACACCGGTTGCAGCTCTGGCAGGTCCAAACGGCCATGCAGGGTAGTAACGAATGGTGTGCGCTGGCGGCCGAACAGGCTGAAACTCCAGTAATCCATATGGAAATGCAGCACATCGAAATCGGGCGCCTGCCGGTAGATGTCTTCCATAAGCAGCATGTGCGGAGCAATTGTGTCGCGGATCGAGGGATCAAGTCGCAGCGCCCGCGGCCAAACCGCATGAAGGCGGGCTGAGGTGACCGAGTCGCCGCTTGCGAACAGGGTTACGTCGTGGCCCTGGGCGACGAGTTCCTCGGTAAGGAAGGAGACGACACGCTCCGTGCCGCCGTAAAGTTTTGGCGGAACCGCCTCGTGTAACGGGGCAATTTGGGCGATTCGCATGCTGTTCGGGGCTCCTGCTTCGACAAGACCGGACGGCGCGCCCATCGCTGGCTCATGCGGACGCACTCAGCTCGTTCAACACAAGCAGAAATTATTGGTTTCGCAGCCGCCGCGATCCAGGGGCATTCCTGCGAAAATGTGATGCACCGCAGCAATGCCCGGGCTGTAGCCCACATCGCGCTTAGGCAATTTGGGGCGGTTAGCCGTGCGTAGGCCCGATCATGCCACGCATCGCTCAAGCACGATTCGGGCTACAGCATAAATTTTTGACAGTTATACCAAAAGGCTTCTGTTCGCCGGAAGCTTTGCCTAAAAACCTTCGCGCTCCAGGCGCTTGCGCTCCAGCTTGCGGGCCCGGCGAACGGCCTCGGCAGCTTCGCGCGCGCGGCGCTCAGAGGGTTTCTCGAAATGGCGGCGCAGCTTCATTTCGCGGAAAATACCCTCGCGCTGCATCTTCTTTTTGAGCGCCTTGAGCGCTTGGTCGACGTTGTTGTCACGGACGAGAACCTGCACTTGGTCGCCTTCTCCTATCCTGCTGGGCACGCCGGCCATCCGGCGCGCATGAATAAACGGCCGGCATTTCGCACGGCGAGAGAGGGCCTATATCATAGGTGCGCCGCGGACCCCAAGCGGGTTTTAGCGGCGCCGGTTCCGTGCCTGCCACGCGTTACGCTCATGAAAGGTCGCTGCCGAGGTGCCATGTCCTTGCTGAAAATCGCCCGTATGGGCCATCCCGTGCTCACCCGGGTCGCTGCCGCCGTGGAAGATCCAGGGGCGCCGGAGATCAGGCGGCTGGTTGCCGATATGATCGAAACCATGATCGACGCGCCGGGCGTAGGTCTTGCCGCGCCGCAGGTGCATGTGCCGCTGCGCCTGTTCGTGTTCCACCTACCGGCCGGGCGCGCCGATGGGCATACGGTTCCGCCTTCCGTGGTGATCAACCCCGTGCTGGATTTTTATGACGATGAGCAGGTGTTGCGGTGGGAAGGATGCCTTTCCATCCCCGGCCTGCGGGCGGCCGTGCCAAGGCGGGTGCGGATTCGCTACATGGGCGTGGATTGCGAAGGCCGGCCGGTGGGCGGTGAGGTGGATGGGTTTCACGCAAATGTGGTCCAGCATGAATACGATCATCTGGACGGTATCCTCTATCCGATGCGCGTGACCGATTTTTCCAAATTCGGCTTCTCCGAGGAACTCGCTCGCTATCCGGAGCCACAGGCAGCATGACCACATATGATCGGGACGCTGCCCGGTTTGCGGCGATCGAGTCGGCCCTTCCTTATATAGAGGAGCATGGATGGACAGGCGCCGCGTTACGGATGGGTGGCGGCGAACAGGCCGCCCTCCTGTTTCCCGGCGGTGCGGCCGAGATGGTCGCGGCCTATATCGCTCTGGCGGACAGGCGCATGGTGGAGGCCACAGCCCCGATTATCGGCAACCTGAAACTGTCACACCGGGTGCGCGCGCTAATCGCGGCCCGGTTGCGCCAGGCGGAGCCGGAGCGCGCGGCGGTGCGCCGGGCGCTGGGCGTGCTCGCCATGCCGGGGAACGCCGCGGCCGCGGTGCGCACGCTCGCCGGCACCGTGGATACCATCTGGGCTGCGGCGGGTGACCGCTCGGCGGATTTCAGTTGGTACACCAAGCGGGCGATCCTTGCCTCAGTGTACACCTCCACCCTGCTGTTCTGGCTGAATGCAGGCAGCGACCACGAGGCGACGCTCGCATTCCTGGACCGGCGACTCGAGGGCGTGGCGCGCCTCGGCAAGTTGCGCCGGCGCTTGATGCCAAAAGCAGCCTGAAACCCGATGCGATTCCGCTGCGTTGCTGACCCCGTAACGAGGGAGGCATTGTTCATGCGCGGCGTGTTGTTATGGGTTCTCGGAATACCGATCCCGGTGATCATTCTGCTGTATCTGTTCCACGTTTTTTAACCGACGGGTGGGCTGTTCTGCAGCCCACCACTTTCGCTAGCGGCGCGGGTGAAATCTAGGCTAACCAGCGTGCTCGAATCGGGGCGCCGTAACATGTGGTTGAGCAAGACAAGGCAAGAAAGATTTTCTTTTCTCAAGAAAGACGGAGCCCGCCCTGCACGAAGCAAAGGGCTTCTATTCTCCGGCCATAGCCACCCAAGATCCGGGCCATGGCCAGAGAATAAAAGTTTTTTGGTTCTTTTTTTCAAAAAAGAACTTGCTTCCTTAAATCCTTTCCCCCTCGTGGGGAGGGTTAGGGTGGGGGAACGCGCCGCAAAGCGCCAAAATGATAGTGGGGCAGACTGGGCAGTTATAAAAGCGCATGCTCTCGTCCTGCTATTCTCGCTGCTCGTCTCTGCCCCCGCACACGCCGAAAACCTAGCCTTCGTGATCAACTCTAACGACGCCAGTGTGAGTGTGATCGACGTCCGCACGCATCAGATGGTGCGCACGATTCCGATGTTGCGCGAGCCCCATCACATGGCGCTGACGCCCGATCACCGTTCACTGGTGATTGGCGACACGGCCGGAAATGCCTTGTTCTTTCTCGATCCGCGCACCGGCATTTTGCAGCGCCGTGCGGTGATCAGCGATCCGTATCAGATCCAGTATAGTCCGAATGGGCGGTACTTGACGGTGGCGGGTCTCGCGCGCAACCAGGTCGATATTTATGACGCGGCCTCGCTCGCGTTGCTGCACCGGATTCCGGCGCGCAGCATGCCGAGCCACATCAATTATTCGCCGGATTCCGCGCGTGTGTTCGTCAGTTTGCAGGGCACGGATAGGTTGATTGCGATCGAGACGGGGAGTGGGCGCGTATTGTGGGACACGAAAGTGGGGCGCACGCCGGCGGGTGTTTTATGGGATCGCGA
>Ga0116231_10008202_pt1 | contig 18466 bp, 22 predicted proteins | sample S1TSphgellanicum_2_FD_89695 | JGI IMG/M metagenome (GOLD analysis project Ga0116231, IMG submission 89695) | Host-associated microbial communities from peat moss isolated from Minnesota, USA - S1T2_Fd - Sphagnum magellanicum MG | ecosystem: Host-associated > Plants > Peat moss > Unclassified...
CTATCTCCACCCTACCTTCCTCTTTTTTCCCCTTTCCCCCATCCATTTCCCCCCCCCTTTTTTTTTTTTTTTTTTGGGGGTGCCCTTTTCTTTTTCCCTTTTCTTTTTGGAAAGGGAAAAAATAGAAAGCAAAAAATCCCCACCCCACCTTTGATGTCTTTCCCCTAGTAAATTAGAAAAAAATTGATATATTTGTTAAAAATTTGGGTTTGTGAGGAGGGCTTCGGGTCGCCCTCTGTTTCACAGCCCTTAGCTTCCCCGCCCCTCTCACGGCTGCTCATTACTGCGCGCGAGCGAACGAGGTTGCGCTCGAGTTCTTCGTTGTTGTGTTGCGGAGTTTTCGATGCGCTTTGGTTTTGGTCGCAACTCGCGAGGGTCTGTTTTTGCAGCGCTTTGGTCCGGCGAAGAGGAAGGACAGCGGGGTCGCGATGGCGGCGAGAACGATGATCCATGTGGCTGCCAATGATCTGCGGAGCGTGGACGTTGCTCGAGGCAAAGAGATGGCGGCAGTGGGAAGCTATTCGCAAGTTTGTAGAGTGGCAGCTTGCAATGGATTGCATCTCGAGGAGCAAAGAGGGCGAGGACGACTAGTGGCAACGAAGCCGGTTCCGATACGGCGGAGAGGAGTTGCTTGTGGCGTTCGCGCTTCGGTGGTCCCAGTGTCCAATGGCGCTCCGACCACCGCAAAGACAGGTAAGAAGCAGGAGGAATGATTTGGTGAGTCTTTTAGGTTTCTAGAGAAGGATTGGAGAATCATTTCTTGTTGTTGTTGTTTTTTTAGTTTTTCTGGTTGGTTCTTGTTAAATTTGACGACAACATTCACCGTGAGGATGAATTATTGCCTCTTTGGCTCGATCTAATCGCACGAGTCAACAGTCTTACGATTCTCCAGTAGAGAAGATCACGTTTGCATCATTACGGCACTTTCCTCCCTGAAGCTCTGTTGTTATTTCCCCCCTTTGCTGCAACCCAAGTCAGCTCCATATCTTAAAAGCTGAAATCTCTCTCTCGTGGTAACGAACAATACCGTTATTCTTCATCATGGCATTTGTTGTAGCAAAGCCTTTTCAAAAGCCTTTTCTTGATGCTGAATCTGTGTCTTTACACACTGGGAGTAGATTAAACCTTGTGCTTTTGTGGAATGGCTGTTCAGGACTACCCTTGCCAACAAGTATAGAATCTCATTGACATTTTACCGCAGTCGCATGAAGCACCTGGAAAACTTTGCAGAAAAAATTCTTGTCCACAAACAAAGCATTCACTTCTACTTTCAGTAATGCTCACTACCACATTGGTTGTAACAAGCACTTAAATCTGTTGCTTTCTAGAGGCACATAACAACCTGATGAGCATGACCAAATGTAAGAAAATGTTTGCAGAGGCATTCAAGTGGTAGTAAAATGTCAACAATGATCATTCCCATTCTTCATGCTCAGCTGCAATGTTAGTCTGTTGTTATTCTTGATCTGCTGTCAAAGTACTTTTGGAACTTCTGCGCTTTCCTATGTCAAGCTGCATGACCTTGTTGTTGAGCAGCAGGATGTATGTGTTTGGTATACAGCTCAAGCAGCACTGATATTGATCCGGCATGGAGAATCTCTCTGGAATTCAAAGAACCTCTTCACGGGTTGTGTGGATGTACCCCTGTCAGAACAGGGGGTGAATGAGGCTATTGAAGCTGGAAAGCGAATCAGTCATATTCCTGTGGACATGATTTTCACCTCTGCTCTTATTCGGGCTCAGATGACAGCAATGCTAGCAATGACACAGCACCGTAGACAAAAGGTGCAATACCTGCCTTTTGTCTGCTACATATCTCCTCCTCTTTTATTTCATCCTTTGGTTGTGCTGCTTGTTTTGGATTTTCACTCACTCTGCCACACTTGGGATGTTCTCTGTTTGCATCCATATATTTTTGTGCCTTGAATCTCAAATTCATGGATTGTATGGAATTGGGATATTTGCATTAGAATTCTTGTCCCCCAAGAATAGAAGATGCTGCTGGATCTGAGCAACCTGAATAGTTGTATGAGCTGAATGTTCAAAAAATGTGAAGCAAACTCAGACTATTTTCTCACAGGTGCCAGTGATTCTGCACAATGAAAGTGAAAGGGCTGAGGCTTGGAGCAGAATTTTCAGTACTGATACTGATGAGCAAGTCATTCCTGTGGTAACAGCTTGGGAGCTAAATGAGCGCATGTAAGTCCAGAAATCTGAGTTTCTCAGCTGTAAATAATTGCAAGAAGATTGTGTATGTTTACAGCAGCAGGCAGAGGTACCTTTACATGAGTAAGCATCATGATTATACGTGTCTGTTTTCAAAATCCAGGTATGGCGAACTGCAAGGTCTGAACAAAAAAGAAACAGCAGATAAATTTGGGAAGAACAAAGTACATGAGTGGCGCCGTAGCTATGATATTCCTCCTCCCAATGGCGAGAGTTTGGAAATGTGTGCAGAGCGTGCAGTTGCTTATTTCAAAGACAAGGTACTACTCATGGTATTTATTATTTTTTATCTTCTGGCTGGATATGGATATTGCTGATACTGTTGTTTTCAATATTAAGCTGGATTCGTTTCTGAGCAGGTGGTACCAGAGATTGAAGCTGGAAGGAATGTTATGATAGCAGCTCATGGCAACTCGTTACGCTCCATCATCATGTACCTGGACAAACTTACCTCACAAGAGGTAGCTTCAATTTCTAGCTCTTCCACTTTGCAAAGTTTTTCTGGTACTCTGCTGCTATGGTAGTTGCTAATGTATATGAGCATGGATTGCTAATTTAAAATTGTGTGGTTGACAATGATAGGTCATTGAGCTGGAGCTCTCAACAGGCATCCCTATGCTTTATACCTTTAAGGGAGATCGCTTTCTCCGTCGTGGAAGCCCAGTTGGACCGACTGTAGCTGGTGTCTATGCCTTGACTGAGGTCAGTATTATACTTGTGGAATTTGAAGACTGAACACAAGACACAATGAGTGGATCCACATTTTTGTGCACTTGTATCAACTGCTGAAAGATTATCTACTACATTGAACAATCAGAATTATAACCTTGAGTAAAAATATTCTCAAATGCTGTTATTCCTTGAAGAAGAGGACATATGGAAAGGCTGTCTGCATGGATTGGTTTATGAGGCCACCATGTGTTACTTGGAGCTGAACTTATACATTGTTATCAACAATTGTTGCCTTTGTGTCATATCATTTTGTGACTAGGTTGTGGCTTGTGCGGGTACTCCCACCTTTTGATAGGGCCAAGCAAGGGTCTCAGACATGTATCTCATGAAATCACTGGGGGTGGCAATTTGCAGGATCTTGCTCGTTATCGTGATCAATTGGACAGTAGAGCTTGGTCGTGAGATGCAGAACAAGTGCTCTCTTATTTGACCAATTAGTCCAGGAGTATGTTTCTCTTTGAGGGGATGAGAGGGAACAGATTTATCAGGATCATGTATACTACTATTCTTACCTTTGAATGGGCCTCAGTGAAGGGACCCCAAGGCATGAACACTATTTGTTCCTCAATTGTACGAGAGTACTAAAGACATGGTTGACTCTGTAGCCAAGACAAATGCGTCTTTTGCCTGTTTGTAGGATCCATCTAAAAAGACTGCATGTCAAGGAAAATGCTAGAAGTTTAAATAGGTTCAAATCTGTCGATGGATTGAAGCAGTGACAAATGCTAGAAGTTTGGGGGTAGTTAAGTATGTCAAGGGATTGATGCAATTTAATAAAGGTTCAGAAGCCGTGATGCTCGTAATCACAGATTCAGTATGCCCAACAGCTGTTTTTTGAGAATGTGGGAAATAGTAATCTTTCTGATAGGTTCAACATGTGTTTGGTTTTCACTGATTCTTCTGATTCACTAAGAGGGCAAAGCTTTACAATTCTCCAGCTTCTTCAGTAACTATTAACAACAGTGCGAAATTGAGCTGTGTCAGATTGTGGAATTCAGTGACAAATTGTGGAAGCATTTTCTGTTCAGTGACAGCATGTGCACAAAAGGAGAGAACTTCCTCAAAGGGGGAGCATCTTGCCTTGGGATGGTAGGTGCTGTATGACTCCAGTCACCAATGAATTCTCAAGTAGCTTGATGTTGGGTGTTCAGTGGCATCATGTCTTCTTTGGATGTGGAGATATCTTGTGATTCAAAAAAAAAGGAAATAAAAACCTTTGACACTGTCACAACAGCTTCAAATTTGGAAAATCACAACAGAAGTTTCTTCCCCTTTCCTTCATTGTCTTTGCATGAACCAGATACCTTGAGTGACTTGAGTCCTGGAGCCAAAACTCTTGTACTGTTTGTTCTGTTTGTTACTGTTGTCAACTGGGAAAAGAGAAGATGGTTCTGCAAGGATTAGGGAAGCCCACTGACATTGATTTCCTCAATTTATTGTTTGTAGTTTGTACCCAAGTATGCAATTTATCTACTTTGTGTCACAAGTTTCTTCGAGAATGACAAAGTCTCCACACAAACTGTTGTGAAAACCACTCTTAGAGACAAGAAGAAAGCAGATTGAGGAAGTACAGGTGAACTGACTAATTGGAAATGATGTGGTTTGCCACAGCAAGCCCTGAACACAAATTTTAAATCTGCAGGTTATAAGTGAATAAATACCCTTACATTTACACTTAGAGAAAAAACTCTGGAGCACATTGAAAAGGATGTCACAGGGACCAGAGTGGCTATGAAAAACCTTTGGTTTAGGGTTTATGAACAACAAACCAAAAAAAACCTCAAGGAGCTCTTCTACAAGAAATAGATCCCACTAGTCCAGACTGGATGGGTGGTCCTTTCTTGGGATCACAACTAAACCCCCAACTAGACTCTTTCTTTTGGGGACTAAAAGAAGCTTTAAAAGGTTCAGTTTCATGTCTCAGAAAATTCTAGGCTATCAAGTTTGAAAGTTTCAATTTCAAAGCTTCAGAAAATTCTAGGTTATCAAGTTTGAAGCTTGAGTTTGAAGTTTCAGAAATATTCTAGGTGATCAAGATTGAAGCTTCAGTTTCTAAAGCCTACTTCAATTTCAAAGTTTCAGAAAATTCTAGGTTTGTCAAGTTTTGAGAGAAGACGACTGATAAGTTTTGGACAGCTCAAAAGAGGGAAGAAATTATTGGACATCACCACCACATCCCACCCCCTTTTTTTTCCCACCCATGGCACCCAGTGCCTTCAAAAACATGGAGAAGTTTGCAATATCAAACTTTCTCATAAACACACAATTTTCTAATCCAAAACTTCCATGCCATCACCACCACCACCAACAACAAGAAGATCATAACCGCGGTTGTTGCAACCTTTGAACAAATTTGCAATTTTTCTTGAGCTTCTTCATCTCAAGGATCTGATGATTCAGTACCCTTGATGATGCTGTTGTTGTTGTTGTTGTTGTTGTCAGAGCTTAGAAGCTGCACCCCTCTTGTTGTTGCTGTTGTTGTTGTCAGAGGTGATCCACAGTTCCATCCCTCTTGTTTTCAGAGCTTAGAAGTTGCATCCCTCCTCTTGTTGTTGTTGTCAGAGCTTAAAAGTTGCATAGCTTCTTTTGTTGTTGTTATTGTTGTTGTTGTCAGAGGTTAGATGCTGCATCCCTCTTGTTGTTGCTGTGATCATGGGCAGTGAGAAGTTGCATCCCTAAGCCTGCTCCCCTGACTTTGAACACAGGCTCTTCAACGAGATGGCAGTCAGTGATATAAGGCACAAGCTGAGAGACAGCTTTTCCATGCACTTGCAAGTCGTGAGGACACGAGAATTTCTTTGTATTGGGAAGCTGGTAACATGTTTCCATTGACTGAGCTCTCACACAAGCAGTGGAAGTGTGAGGTCTGATGTCTGTGAACCAAGGTCTCAAACCTCCATAGCCTTGTGCTAAAGCTCCGAAAGTGGACTGGGGTGTGAGAAGTAAGTGATCCGACAAGCTCAAGCAAAGAATCTCCGTGAGTGCTTGTCTGTCCACCTCCAGTCCAAACAACTGCCGATTCTCATGTGAGAGTTGCACAACTCCAATGGCATCTCCTGTTTTTAGAGCACTTCTCAAGTACAAGTTCTTTAGCTTTTGGTTGAGCGACTGGTACAGTGATGCGATGAACACTATGGTGACATTCAAAGATTGGGTTTCTGAGGTTTTGTTAGAACGGAGCTGCAAGAGATGGTGCCGGTGGGCATCGTGATTTCTCTTTGCTGATGGGTCAGGCAGAAGCTTGTGCTCCACAAGGCATCTTTGTATGTTGTTTTCTGTGATTTGGTGGAGAAGCTCGAAGTCGGAGAGACCATGGAAGTACCTGACTTGAATCCCGACTCTGGTTTCGGCGTGACGGAAGTAGGCGTCGTGCACTTGTCGCACTCTCCCCCACACCGCGTCAGAAGGGAGCATGATGGATCTCAAGACATGAGGAAGCACGTATCTGTCCGGGAAGAGCTCCTCCATGACAGCTCTGAAACTGGGAATTGCGAAAAGCTTGGGGACGAAATAGAGAGATTCTCGGAAGTAGACCCATGTCACTCCCCTACTGTAATGCGCTTGCTCCGTGTCACAGAAGAACCGTGGGTGCGGTTGCCCATCCCAGACTTCCGATACACGGCTGGCGTAGATTTTCTTCACTGCAGGATTCTTCCCAGACGCAGCAGCTCTGGACTTGTTCATCTGCAACTCGCCGCCAGCTGAAGAATCATGTCCAGTAGAGGAATCTCTGTTGAAGAATTTCATGTTCCAGCTGCTGCTGCGGAGCTCTGCGGCAGCGTGGTCGTCGCTAAAGCAACTATCGACGTTTTGGTGGAATTTCGACACAGTACCCCACAGCTTAGGATTCTCTCTGGCTTGCGTGAAGTTGCGAAGCTCGGGATCGATCACCCAAGAGGAGCCTTCAAAGGGCTCGCACATAACTCCAGGAATCGCAGTCGCAAACGGAACGAGCATCACCCGTTGCGTCAGAAGCGCATACAAGAAGATGGAGACAATGGAAAGAAGCTTGTTGCCAATCCCAGTGCCTCGCTCCGTATCCGCGACTACGAAATTGCATCCTTCGATGGTCTTCTTCTTCAAGAAAAACTCCGTGACATTCCCCATCCTTCTCACACAAGTGCGGTGAAGAATCTCGTACTCTTTCAACACCAGTTTCCATTTGGGATTCTCGTCCACGTCCGGCGTCACCTTCCGCAGCATGTACAAGGCACGCATCTGGTCTCGACTTTGGCACGGATTTTTCCGATGCCATTCTCGTCGCTTCGATGCAGAGAAGAAAGTCTCAGTAGTCGAAGCTGCTCCTACTTGCCGACTCTTGGCCCTCATGGCTTTGATCAAGCTCTCAACACTAGTCACAGGAGGAGATTCATGCTTCTGCAACGGACAGACCTTGACGACGCTCGTTTCAGAGTACCAAGACACATCATGCGACCGTCTACGAAACGTCGATGCCGTCATGGAGTGCAGAATCGTCAGCACGCAGATTGTCCCCACAAGCACAACAGCCCAAAACTTGTACCTGACGTTCTTCGACACGATTCCAGCAGCAGCAGCAGCTGGAAGAAACCTCTTCGGTGCCGCGAAATGCAAACGTGAACCCATTTTGGAACTCGACATCGACCGATTATGCTACATCCCTCAGAAGCCGCTCGAGGGATACAAGAGCAAGCAAGCTCAAGAGCAGGACCAGCACCATGGCCGATCTACACCAAGAAAACATTATTTTCCAAATCAATCAAGTGCACAGAAGAAATTAGAATAGAAATTGGAGGTGGGACTGCAGCTAGGAAGCATGCGGTGCCTCGAGATTCCAGGGGAGGGGGCTCGAGCTCCTGAGCTTCGCGACGACACAAAAGTCCATCCGCGAGCGTGCGTGCCTGACGGTCAGGTAGCTGGAGAGGAGCTGAAGACAAACCGGGTAGCTGACGATCCCAGTCCCACCCCGGCAGGGGGCTGCCAACAGACGGACCCCATGCTCCTCTTAAGCGGACCCACAAGAGCTAGCTACGAGTCCACATAAGTACGTTACTGTCCGCGCACTCTCTACCTTTCGCTGAACCCTGGACGGCCACCAGCCCCACCAACTCCCACCAATGACCCACTTTTCGTAACCTCCTGGATCACTATAAGATAAAGGGGACGCCGCTCTCAACCAACCTCTCACAATGGTTCCACTCGCGTTGCATTTTTGCCTCTGGAATACAGAAAAACATGGCTGAGCCAAACTGGCAATCATCCATAAGAAGATTTAGCCAAATTAGATCACATATGAAAGTCCAAAATGAAGCAGGATTCTAAACAAACTCTACTTTACTGTCTGACCTATAGCCAAATTTGGCTCATTCCTCATGTGGATGATTGCCAGTCCACCTACTTGACAAAATTGAAAAAAAAAAAAAAAATCCCTGGCTGGAATCTGTTACAGAAATCTGACAAAGTCCTCCCGCATGACTTGTGCAATAACTTCTGGAATTGTTTTCTCTAAGATTTTTTGAGGTGTCTCTCCCAGTTTTCATACCCACAGCCTTGTGTTCATCTTCACCAGGCTCTGTTCTATACTAGAGGCCACACTCATGGGGAGCGCATTCTACCTCTTCATGGGTTGCTGGAGGGCAAGGTCAGTTGCATGCATTTCTCACTGTAAAAGTCCATTGAAAAGTTGTAAATTAGCACACATCGGGCCATGGTGAACCAGCACATTACATTGGTACCTTCAAAAATGAGAGGCCTCTGGTACCTTCACCTTCTTAAGTCAGAATGGGCTGAATACCTATTAAGAATGAGCTGCACACAGTTGACGGAAGGAGGAGATGACAATCTCACTCACTAGAAAGTTTACTTTTATTGGGAAGCGTGAAATCACAAGTACAATACAACAACAATCTTGACAAATACAAGAGAGTTCCAACATGGGACTCTATTCTTTTGTTTCATCCTCACTGTGATATACCAAACAATATTTATAACAGTCTTCTCCTCCCCATGGCAGAGCTCCCCAACCCAACCCCATCTTTTCCTCCAAGTCAGTCAGGTTTTGGATCGTTGGATCAAGAGTTTAGGGGTGAGTACAAAACACCTCAACAACTCATGGGCATTTCAGCAGTTTTCGTCCATCCTGCTACAAAGTACTCTGTTGCCCTTGGATTTGTAATCAGGAGTACTAATTCAAAGCTCCAAACATCACAAATGAGCACTTCAAAAACCTGATGAAAAATAGGCTGCTGCTGTCTGGACGGCTAAAACTACATTGAAATTATCATCATCACATAATCCCACATGTTGTGGCAACAGGCTTTTCAGTACAGAAAACAACAAAAACCTGAGATGAGTTTACTTTCAATCCTCTCCTCTCAAGAGGCTGGAAAAAGATTGGAACCACACTTAGGATCGGACATTGGCCAAGCGTGCACGTAAAGCCTCCAATTCAGCATCATCATCACCGCCCTCTGCAACTGCTTCCTGGTGCAAAGCAGTATAATGATGAAAACAATCAGGTTATGAGAAATAGCAAAGTTTTGTGAATGCAACAAACCCCCACAAGGCTGTAGGAAATATTTAGTCTGAAAATTTGCAAACCTCTTCTGCTCCAAGTTGACCTAAAATTGCAAACCAGGGTATCAGAAAATATAATCATTGGAAAACAAAAATGACGATGAAATGTCCCTGCAGACATGTGGGAATTGGACATGTGGTGGCAGCACTGCTTGGCTTCAGTTGCATGAAAGTCTGGAATCCAAACAGAATAGCAGCCAGTTTGTATACAAGGGAGTTGAGAGAGAGATTTGATCCTATTTTATGACAATAGCTACATGACACACAGTTATAGGAACCTTCAAGCTTATGCTCTCACACCATCTGAGTTCTTTTACTCCAAAGAATATAATGATCAGAGAAAGAGATACAGAGTGTGTGTATGAGAGAGAGAGAGAGAGAGAGAGGGACAAACCTCTTTTTCAGGTACAGGCTCAGTTTGCGCATCAGCCTGCTTAGTGGCATGCTCTCTGCGGGCTGCAGCAGGAAGCTGAGCAGCTGTCTCACCAGCAAGCTCTGATAGCACCTTATCAACTTCTTCTTCAATTTCCTCTTCAATATCATCATTGTCTAGGGCTGAGTCCAACTCATCACTCATCACCTCCTCAATGACTCCTGCCTGTTAAAAACTATCACCACTCATTAGCAGCCATATAGTTAATCAAGCTTCATTTCTTGTGAACTGAGAGAGAGAGAGATCCAACTCTTCATTTACCAGTAAAACCCTACACCTGAAACTTCGAACTTCAGCTGTCCTAAACCCCAAGACTAAACCATGAACACAAAGAGACACACACATAAAAATGAAGAGTTGGACCTTTAGCATCTCCTTTGAAAACTCTTGCATGGTCACTGCCATTTCTGGAGTCTTCATGAGGCCATTGACTAACTTCATCACATCTGCACTTTTCTGCAAGTGGCCCACTGCTCTGGCCGTTGCTGCCACAACATTCCAAAAACTTTCATGAGCAAGACCCAGAATCTGAACATAGAACCCTAAACCCACCTGCTCTTGCCAATGCAGGGTAAGTGTAAGTGAAAATAGTTGACAATCTACCCTCAATCCAGTCTCTTCAAATGGATTTAGTTCTGCAGCTTCACCTTTATAAAACATTTTAGGAGAACCCCAAGTGCTTTATGTCTATGCCGGGAACCCACAGGTGAAAAAGGACCATCATTGTCTCCTGCTATTCCATCTTGCCTTGGGCATGGTGATTAGTAGCAACATTGTGTTGATTAGGAAGACAAGAACGGCACCTGATGTTTTGGGCTAGGTTAAGGTCACAGATTTACTAATTCATCTACTGAGAATCTGAAGGTGACAAGGTGGGAGAAATTACCAACACTTTCCCCTAAATGCATAGAAATAGAGTTGAGTTGTGCTCGATTTGCATATAGGCGGTCTACCACTCTGCGTGAACTCACAAGCTCCCTTGCCAGTGACTGCATCCCAGAAATCACAAAAGAAAAAACCATAGTCAGTTACACTTGACACTTGTCACCCTAACTTGAGCCCTACCCCACAGACTAGAACCTGGAGTGAAAAAAACTACACCAACAACTCTAAAGCTCTGAAGTTACAACCCTCATCAGAACCCTAATCACACCTTGGTGATTTTCCCTGAACCTAAAAGCCTCAGTCCTAACACTTTGCCCTGAATAGGTGAGCAAAGTTAACACCTTAAGGTGGATGCTACATCTATAATCCTTGATCCTGCAATGTGAAAGAAAACCCCAGTCATAGATCACTCTGAGAAGCATTCCTGTATTTCAGGGATCTAGTACTTTGGGGAGGAAAAGGTATGCCAAAAATCAGATTTCCAGGAGATTTTTTTTTCTTCGAGCAGCATGCCAATGCATATAATATAAGCTGGAGGTTTCAATCCCAAGCAAGCTAGGATTCTCCAGATATATCTCCAAAATACTTCACCCAATGTTGAAATTCCTGTTTGTAGACCCCCACAAATCATGCAGTCCCAACCGAACATGGGAAGATAAAACCATCTTTGATTTACACCACTAACTAGCGTCCCAAATGTTCAGCTCACTTGGAATATGTTGAACAACTTCTCACATTATACAATCACCTTGGCTGATTGCATGTCATTGCGCTTGGCAGCTTCCTTAATGGACTTCTGCACATTCTTCTCTTCCCGTTGAATATCTGCTCATGCCAAAAACCAACAATTCAGCCACTGCACTGACAGATATCAGGGGTACATAGCAGAATTTCTGCAACTCTCACAAATCATGCAGAAATGGTCATTACACACATCCTGTTCAACACCCCACAAGTGAAATCAAACTCCACAAACTGATGATGTGCAAACAAAAGAAGCAAATCTTCTGCAAACTATTATTTGAGGTCAAACACTATAAAATGCATTGCAATCATGACTTGAGGGCATGCATATATTTGAGGCAGCAGCACCTCCAGAAGACTGAATATTATCAGATGCTTCAGAAATAGTGAAGATAAGTTCAAATCCATGAACTTAAAAACAGACCTCCAGACCACAAACATCATCAGCAACAAATTGTATGTTTGAAAACTCAAGAGCAAGCCTTTTTGTGTTTCTGTCATCTTTGGAGAAGGAAGAGTGTCTTGTGAAGTAGAGCGGTGATGAAGAAATTCTGGATACAATATAATACTTCTGGATTGAAGGCAAAACCTAACAGCCAAAAAACAAGTATGAAAACTGGAGGAGGGGAGTAACAGAAATCCCCAACCCCATGTAGACATGACAATCCCCATCATGTTGTGGATGTTGAGGTTTTTGTGCCAGTCGATTGTACAACAATCAAAATCATCCCATGCTCTTTGCACGGTAGCCTAAAGGAGGGAGGAAAGCAGCACAGGGGGGGGTGATGAGCAAAGAGACGAACCATACCTCGGACCTGACGCTCTACGTTTCGAGCTTCTTGTCTGAGCTTCCGCTGCCACTCCCGGAGCTGCTCCTGGGGAGTTGGTTTGGGCTTGAAGACACCCAGCACCTTCTCCATAATACTCGGTTCAATTCTTCACTCAACAGCAAAGATCGCTCTCTCTCTCTCTCTCTCTCTCTCGGCGGCTTCCGCAGGTCCACTGATTACTGCTGCGGATCTGAAAGCTTGGAGAACGGAAAGAAACTAATTAGGTTTCCAAAGAGCGCTGAAGCATTCAGACAAGAAACCGAGTGCCAGAAAACCCTAATTTCCCATAAGAAGTTCTGCCAAAACAAACAAGCAACTGAAAACCTCAAACCCCACAACCCACAAAAGCTTTTTTTTTAAATTGTTATTATTTCCCTTGTCGATCCAAAACTACTTCAAAACGACTTCCGACAGACGATCGACCTGCTCCCAGTCACAAGAAGACTAGAGTGATGGAATCCGATGTACGTGCAAACATTATGCTCCACCACACGAGCAACAAGGACTTGAATTAGAGAGAATCGGCGATGTGGGTACGTAAGTCGTCGGTAATGGTTCGGGATGGAGCAGCGGCGGAGTTGTTGTTCGTCGTTGTTCGTTGTTCTTGGGCATCCTCCTTAAAGGACTTTTGGACTTTGGGGCGTTTTCTTTTGTTTTTTTAATGGTTTTTTTGGGGAGACTTTTGTGGGTGTCCGCCATCCAGATTCCATTCCTTTGGGAACTCACTCTTGGGTGGTTAGTAAGTGCACAATCCTTCTCTTGTTTCGCACATCCGGAAATCCACAACCCGTTCGTTGGTGCTGTTTGTTTTTCCACAAGATCTATCTCATTTTAAGAATCCACAAATCCCTTTGTTGCTTGTTCTTCCACAATCTTTTCTTGTTTGTTTTTGCAAAAAAAATTTCTTGGTTTGTTCTTTCACAAATCTAAACAAAAATAAAAAGGAACTATGTACAATTCTAGTTTGTTGGTTATTCAAAAATTACTAAGTACAAATGCATATCTAGGCCATCAGATACCTATTTTCGATCTTTTTTCAAGAATATTTATATGGATTTGGAAATGAAATGACTATTATTAATTTAGAAAAAACATTTATTTGTTTACAAAGAGCTTGTAATTTGATTGAATTTATTATTCATGCAAAAGGCCATTTCTTATTAGTAAATATTATTCTAGAATATAATAAAATAATTCAACAAATGGCAAAAAAAACCAATCAAAGCTATATCAATCATAAATGGATTGGGGGTTTTTTAACTCATCGGAAACATATGAAAAATGTACAAAAACACTTTTAGGATTTTTCCGCGCATTCCAATTTAAAGGACGCTTCCACATCTTTGCCTTTCAATTCTTTTCCACGTTTTAAAAAGATGCAAAAATGTTTTGAAGGAATCGTGACACACGATATTCCAAATTGTTTGGTCATAATAAATGCAAATCAAAATTCCATGGCTATACTTGAAGTTGATCAATTACAAACACCTATTATATCTTTGGTGGATTCTAATATTCCAAACAGATTACAAAAATTAATAACTTATCCTATTCTAGTAAATGATGATTCTATACAGTTTGTATATTTATTTTGTAATTTGATCACGAAAACAATCATTCTTTCACAAAGTGCTTAACTACTCTCGTAAAACCCTTTGAGTGGGGGTTGCAGAGCGTAGCTTTTCAAATAATTATTTATTTATTTAAATATTTATGGCTTTCCTGGTATTTATTTATTTTATTTATAGCACCAATTAACTAAAAATATATCTATTTTTCAAATTGATAAACTCAAAAAAAGAACCTCGAAACTATTTTTCAAACTATTTTTTCAACAGATTTTACTCAATTTATCTACACTAATTACGACTTTTTCCTTATTTTTGTTGTATATTGTAGTCATGCCCTTAATGATAGGCTTTTCTAAAAACTTTTTATGTTATTTTCATTTAGGTTCAATTTGGATTTGTTTATTGCCTCCTTTCCTTTTCGAACGTTCTTTTCAAAATGATTTTGAAGATGGTACACTTGAATTGTATTGTTCAAGCGGCTATTGTTTGCAAAAAATATTACTTTCTAAATTGGTAGGTCGTTGGGTTCTTTAAATAAGTGGTATTTTCCTTACTTTTCCAGTATTACAATTTCTATACCAATTTGATCAATCCAAAATAAATTGGTTTGTTATTATCATAGGAAGCTTGGTACTTACTCTTATGTGTGGTATTCATTTTTGCTTGGCTCTTGGAATGACATTCAATAGTTGGAACAACTTGCAAAATATTGCCACCTTACCCACTCTATTACCCCTAATCCTTTTTTGTACCTCTATCGAAACAGAATGGTTTCATGATTTTTTATTAATGGGATATTTACTTTTGTTTTTATTTTTTTATCTTTCTTTCTTTCTTTCTTTTAATTTAACGTCAATACCCGGACCAGAGAGATCCATTTGACGACAATTACCTAGTCGGTTTGAGCAAAACACTCCGGTTGTCTAGGCAAGAAACTAAGTACAAAGCTACTGCTTTTTGATTAGTTGAATGCATCAATTTAAGTAGTAAGCTGCACGGTGTCAACTGTTTCCCTAGCTGTTGACCAAACTTACACCGAATGTCATGGTGAGCTGGGCACACTAACAACATGTGGTTTTCATCCTCAACAGCTCCTAGGGGACATAGGCGATAAACCTTATCTCTCCTCGGTACACTCTCAGGCTTTGCATGCCTGCCACACTCTACTACCAAACGATGGTTTGAACATCTAAACCTTGACAAAGATTGCCTGGACTGAACATTTGTGATTGCTTGTAAATAATTCTGATGTACATATGAGTACCCAGATTCTGTTGTACAGCTCGTGTTCATCAGCTGGTATGTACGCAATCTGCTACTTCTGGCTCTAGCCTGTTCACCATAAGTGGATTCTAAATAAGAAGCATGTGCACTTGCTACAGCACACTTGGCATTAGTATAGAGAACCCCAACCCCTTGGTCGTCAAGCCAGAACTGCACATTCTGGAACCAACACTATTGGTTATCATTGAGCACACTGAGCATCTAGAGCTGGGTCTGGTAGGCACAGTACAACAGACGATTTGGTGTGGACTCCCATAGTCTATCATAATACTTGAGAGTTTGTTGCCACTAGAAATACTCCAATGGATACCTTCCAAACTCCCCCAACACAGCAAAAGTGCTTGTTGTTTTATTGACCCCTAATATTCCTCTCAGGAACATTCTATGTACTTATTCTGCTTGTTGCAACCTTTTCGCCCCTATACAACCTCTCCACACCTTGCATGCATAGCTCAGTACTGGGCGTACCAATGAGTCGAACAACTAGCACATTACTTTCGGATCTATTATGTTCAGATCATTACATCTGCAGCGTAATGCAAACAGTGCCTTCTTCCCAGCAGCAGTTAGTTTATCTATGGCTACTGCCATGCCTCTTGTACTATGTAACTCTAAGCCTGGGTATCTGAATGATTGAACCCGCTCAATGGTTGTCCCTTTGTATGTGAACTATGGTGCTGCACTGCAGCATTTCTCAAACACCACCACCTTGGTCTTGCTCACATTGATGACCAATTGTCGTTCAACACAGAACTCAGATAGAACATCTATTTGTTTCTGCCACCCTTGTGGGGTCTCTGACATCAATGCCAAATCATCTGCATATAGTAGTAATTTGATAGCTTCTGGAAGCCAGTAACCAAGTCTACTTTGCTGATAGCCACAGATCACTCTTTGCTCTTGGAGTACTGCCTCCAAAAGCTAGCTGGATCTGTCTTTGCTAGTGCACACAACTATCGGCCTTGCAGCTTCTTGTACGTGCATTTCTTACGACACAGTAGTTGTTTAAGTTGTTTTTTCCGTTCGCGTGCTAGATGGCTATCAGGATGAAGCTTTGCATATGCAGATACTTCCTTGTGCTTGCTGCGACATTTAGTATCAAACCATGGTTGATGTTGATGTTGTGTTATACTAGTGCGTGCCGCAGTGCAGCCATGCACAGCCACAACGACGTTACAAATGCAGTCATGCAACAATTGCACGGCCATGTCAGCATTGTCTATGTCCCTCATCTATGTTGTGCATTGGGCAATCTATTGTTGTAGGTGCTAACAATACTGTGTGCACTTGTTAGCATCATGTTTGAAACAACGGATGTCTGCACATGATTCTGAAGTTGCTAATGCCACATGTTCCAAGGTAACTACAAGTTGAATGAAAATGGCTTGTGGTCGAAATCACACCCTTTTCCACAAAATAGAGGGCATTTATGCACAACAAGTGATGTGGCATAATCAAACAGAGCAGGTGATGTGACCATATAATCCACAAGGCTGGAGCTGCGATTGGCAAAGCAAGTGCACTACCCTTATTCATCACCTACGATCCTGCCATTGAGAATGAGCAATCTTGAGGAGCGGCAAAGGTCTAAGAACTCATTGTGCCAGCCTTTCAACCCCCCCTTGTCCGAGTTATGTCGTTCAGGCAAAACCTCCGAAAAGTCATTCCCTAATGGCAGCATGTCAGGCATGTGGTCGGCAAAGTAACGATAATCAACATAATCGTCAGCTGCACTAGTCCTTGCATTGAAATCACTAGTCAGTAAAATATTGCCCCCAAGATCCTAAATCATGCCGACCTCTGCAGCAATGTTATCAAACAAGCCTTCATCAACATATGGGGACCCTTTGGGTGGAGCATACACTACAGCCAAAAACAACGGTGTAGCCCCCGAGCGTTGGAACTATAGCCATAACCTGGTGCCATCTGTGTTTTGTTTCCATAGGGATACATAGTCTGACCATGAGTCATTCACAAATACTACAACACCACCACTATGCTTCACTACTACTCTGACTGAACTCATGTCAAATACAGGGCATGGATTGTGTAAACATTAAAAACCAGGCATATGCAGTGGTGTCTCATCAAGGAACAAGTGTGTTTTAGTCGGTGCAACAACATCTGAGTCATCAAACAATCTTTGTATATGTGAACTGGTACTTAGCTTCGTGTTTGTCCCCCCATGGATGTTCCACAAGGAAACTCGTAACGCTCTTTGGTCCCAGCACCCCTAGTGCTGGGTTGTGACTTTGGTGTCATTGATGTAAAGGTCTGTGCCACGCCAATAAGCTTTCTTCTTTTCCGCTTTGGCCTTCTCAAATAAATGTCATGATGCCCTCTTTTGCTCTTGTTGTTGTTTGGTCAAATCCTCTTCCAGGCCCCAGTGGGTACCTTTTAGGGCTACATGGTTTTGACAGACAACTTTTCTGTCCTCAACTATAGCAAAAGTAACATGTACAGCTCGTGTGCATATAGTCCCAGGCTTGGTCTCAACTCTCCTGCTGAGGGGCCGGCGCACTGCTACCATAGCCTTGATGGCTAGCTTCATCTATCCTTGTAGAACCTAACTATTGACTTTATCTAGCAGTTGTTGTGTTGTCTCGCCTTCTATTTCGTCAAATCGTATGATATGTGCGTTGCAGGAGCGTGTGGAGTGTTCCCTGGCCTCACCTTGGCTGACAAAGTTGTCCATCTGTTTGCCCATCTTCTTCACAACGTCCACCCACTTTCCCCCTAACTCCTCCACCACCTCCTTAACAAGCTATTTTGTAACCTCATTGTCATGACTGGCAGTAAGGGCTGATTGTTGGGCTGTTGTGATACGTTCCAGAAAGTTGTTGGTGACCTGCTCAAAGATTTATCGTGACTGTGCAATTTGTGTTTCAATCTTCTTTTGAACACGTTCAAGCAGCATGTTAAACTTGTCGTCATTGTCACTTTGTGCCTTTTGGCTTTTCTCAGACTTCAAGTTAGGTGTTTCGAAAAAATGATCAACAATTGCCAGATGTTGTTCTACCTTCGTTTTTCCTGACAGGCTGTAGAGCGCGCAAACGGCTTGGGCTTGCTTGTTGTCGAGGCTTAGGACACACTTCAAATTGTGAAGGTGAAACTGTGAGGCGTCGTACTCGGCCATCATTCCGACGGCAATTTTTAGGGAGCTCACATCCGAACACCAAATATGGAAATTTTTTATAGAAAAATAC
>Ga0116231_10008203_pt1 | contig 18464 bp, 11 predicted proteins | sample S1TSphgellanicum_2_FD_89695 | JGI IMG/M metagenome (GOLD analysis project Ga0116231, IMG submission 89695) | Host-associated microbial communities from peat moss isolated from Minnesota, USA - S1T2_Fd - Sphagnum magellanicum MG | ecosystem: Host-associated > Plants > Peat moss > Unclassified...
TCGGGACGAGGAGCTATGGCCGTTCAAAGTTTCGGGAATCCAGCCGGGACACTTTCGGGACTCCATTTCGGGAGTCCCAACAAAATGTGCCATTCGGATGTAGCCTCCGCGACCAGCTGCAGAAAATACTATATGGGGGAAGGTGGTGGCTTCCCCCGAGTCCGGGCCGTGGTGAGTCTTGTGTGTCCAAGTGCTCGTGGCAAGTCCCAACTCCCAAGGGTGTCTCGAATGCTAAACTAACCCGATTTGTTTGGTTTTTGGATGCAGATTCACATGAGCTAAGCTAGTCCCTCTTCCTAGTCTAATCCCTGGGCTCCCAACTCGACCCTCTACCCTTTTTTAAAGTTGGAAGCCGGGAGCGTGCTGCTAAGTCTCAGCTTTCTGCAACTTGACTTTGTGAAACCCTCAAGTGGGTTTCACCCCATGACTTGGGAGCGCGTCAAATCGCCTATGAAAGATAGTTGAATTTTTCAAAATGTCAAGGATAATGTTAATGCACTAGCACCAAATTTTTGGCAAACATATGTCCAATGTTATGAATTAAATAAAGTTACGTGACAATTTGATATGCTTTTTATACAAACTTTGAAAAAAATTCATATAATGATAAAAAATATAAAAGATATTCAATTTGTTATCGATAACCACCTATAAATTTTATTGTTCCACATTTATTTTAAACAAATAAAATTGTGCAAAAACATAATGAAAATGTGTTCATTATCACATCAAGTCCAACATTTATTTTCAAAGAAATGGACATTAGTCATTCATCATGCCCACCATCTTATAAACTTTCAAATGATCTAAGCAAAATTGTAGGTTTGCATTCTACAATTCATAGAAAAAAAAATCTTGGTTAAATTATGTGTTGGTAATTATGCAAGATTTGATGGTCTTGTTAATGGAGCCGATGACATATTTAAAACATCAACAATACATAATAACAAAACCATAATGTGGATAATGTTTTAAAACTTTAAAATTGGAATATTAATGAGAAAAAAAATTAATCATTATTATAATGACAACATTAAATCAAAATGGACACCAATTAAACCTATCACCAAAAATATAAAAGTTAGTAAGACCCAATCATTTGTCATAACAAATATTTAATTTTCAATTCCACTTGTAGTACAAATAATTGTCCATCCTTCCCAAGGATTATCTTTAGATGAATTGGTTTTTGATCCTACAAATGTTAAGAAACACAACTTAGCATATATAATTTTGTCTCACATTGGAACAAAAGAAAAATTGTATTTATTAGCTCCCCTCCAACATAAAAACATTTGTGTGGATCCAAAAGTACATATACAAATGAAAAGATTAAAAACAATTGTGACTTGGATACCATTCATTTAGTAGTTTAAAAAATTACATCATTTTCATGTAATTATACAAGCCTTGAATACAACTTCTTTATGCCAACATTATGAAGACATCAACCATGACCATAACCTTCAAATGTTTCATATTTTATGTCTTATAGAAACAAGAATACATCATACATCAACTAATGTGCACAAATTTGTAGATTCATCAAATTCATATGTTTCAATTCATGATGGTCATGGGTTGGTGATGATGTATGACATACACATGCATTTGGATTCTTTTAATGTAACAACCAATAATGGTTTAGAATACATAAAGACAACTTTTAATATTAATACATGAAAAGTAATACATATTGTATTTGTGTATAAAACTTATTCATGTTCAATTTCTACACTCCTCAAAAGTTTCAAAATATAATTGAACAGTCATTAAAACATTGCCCAAAGATTATATTAAAAGATTTTAATGTTGACATCTTAAAAAACAAGAATCATGCCAAAAACAAACAAGAATTATTACATTCATGGATAAATTTGAATTAAATTCCCAATTTTGTGGAAACACCACAAAAGAAGGATTTCAACTAAACCATATATGGACAAATGTTCCAAGAAATGAATGCAAATCGAGTGTAATAGAAGCATCTTGGCCATATTTTCACAAGCCAATTTATATGGCATTCAAACTACCAAACACACTCCCAATGTATACCAAGAAACCATTAACGTTTCCATTTTTTTAAAACATAATATATGCAACTACATGTGTGGATACATGATGCATTTCCCATTTGATCACCCCAAAATAATTTCATCATCCATTACCTCCAATGTTGCATCATTTATTGCATGTGGTGCATGTAACTAAATTATTTGTTTATTCTTCAAGGACCACATGCACAAAGCTTTTTGATATGGCAACCACAAGATGACAAAAAAAATCTAAATACTTCCTTAACTAAATAGACACACCACTCACAACAACAAAACATTGACAATTAACACATTTCACTCAAAACCCTAAACCCAATATGCAACAAAAAAAAACATCCCCACATCTTGAAACTGGAAAGTGTTCAAAGTAAAAAGGGACATCATTATATTGGATGAAAAGTTTTTACGACCTTTTTCATTCAGATTTTGTCCATTCATTATAACCATTCTTTGGGATCATCTAGGTATGTAGTTTTACATTGTGCATACTCCTTGACCGCTTCAAAACATTGCATATGCTTGCAAATATTATGTCTATGCCCTTTAAATTATAATGGGGAACTAAATTTCAATTCATAAATGCACAAAATCGTGTCCAAGTAGAGCCAACAAAAAGTTCAATATGCTAGTACTAATGAAATAAAATGATTTTCATCATAAAACCACTACCTATACTTTTTACCCATTTAACTTGAGTTTAAAATCATGAAAACATGTATATAGCATATTGTAGGAACATGTAACACAAAGCCTCTTGTGGCGGAGCTGCTTGTTTTCTTTCTTGTTAAGTGGGGGAGAGGGGGGAAACCTTAAGAGGGGCAAGTGCTGGCTCCTCCAGTGTTCCAGTGGCTACCCTAAACATGAGGAATCTCACATTGAATATCCCTCCCAAGAGCAGATCTAGATCTGGCAAGGGAAGTCTTTAGTTTGAAGTTCAAACCCAATGTTGTCTAGCTTTTATTTTTTGAGAAAACCTATAGTCTCAATTTCAAAAAAATTAGGGTTTAGGGTTTAGGTTTAAGGATTTTCTGATTTTATAGGTTTTTTTGAAAAAAAAAATTAAACATTTCGACTTCTAAACCTTAAACCCTCCCAATTTGAAAGAACCCTCAATTCCAATTCAAGGAATTTTTTTGGGGGGGTTTGCTAAAACCTTCCATGCAGTTGCAGACCCAGTTCTTCACATTTCAAGACTCTTGATTCTGCTTCTTCTTTTAAAAAAAAAAAACAAACCCTAATCAGGTTTGTCTCCAAACTGAATCTGGTTCTACCTCCTATACATAGCAAAAAAAAAAAATTAAAAAAAAGAGTTGCTACCACTCCACAGCCAACAAAAAATGACAAGCTATATCAATTACATCCTAAACCCAAAAAAATAAAAGAAAAAAAAGACTTTAAAGTTTAAACCCTAAACCCAATTGGAAGAGATCTCACCCATTGATCTTGAAAGGGGGGAAAAAAAAACCTAGTATGAAATTTTTAAGGCCTTTACAAAAGTGAAGGAGGCATTTGCCTTGCCCATGAATGCATATACCTTTATATATATATATATATATATATATATATGAATGGCTTTAGACTTTACCCTAGTTCATGTATACATAAAATCCCTCTTATAAATATTGTAGTGCATTAATTTGGATGCACCCTTATGGAGGTTGGAAGAACCCAAGGGGCATTTCAAAATTTCTCAAATGGCCACAAGAAATGGGTGTTTTGGTTTTCAAATTGCCTCACATTGTTTTTTAAAAACCTTTTTTCCCCCATCGGGTATCATACAAAAGTTATTTTTTAAAAAGGATGAAAATCCTTTGATTTTTATGCTGTGCAACACCCCAGCAACCCTTGGGCATTACTCTCTAAAGAGTGGGCTGACTAGGGGCTGATTCTGGCTCCTAGCAAGTATGTACACAAGCCCATTAGAGCAAAGGCTGATTCCAGCTCCTTGTTACACAACCTAGAATCCACCTCAAGCAACAAGCTTGGACTCTGCCTCACTCTAATGGGGGCTCCCTAGTAGGAGTTTGGTGCAATGCTCCTTCTCCTACTTTAAGTTGATCTTATCTTAACTAACATGAATCCTTGAGCTTATGAAGCTCTAATGTCCTAGAGAATGGGTCGACTAGGACCAATTCTCGCTCCTAGCAAGTATGTAGTTGAACTCATTAGAGTGGGGTCCAAATTTTTTTAATTATTTCAGAATTGGAGAACTAGGGTAGACCAGCCCATCACCAATTGGCTTCAGTTCTATTAAAAACAGAGGAATTGTTGGTTTTGGTTATTTTCAGAAACCTCAAAGAAGTGATGGTTTTCATGACAGAAGGAATAACAGATTGATTATTAAGTGCTTGTTAAACAATTAATTATGACCAAAGCTGCCATTGAGGTAGGGTAGCCGGCCTGCTCTTTAAGAAAGTTAAAAGGCAATAATCCCAAAGAAAAACCATGCATTTTATGCCAAATCTGCATCCATGGCCAATTCAGTGTTCGAATTGGCCTCCACCCAGGCCCACTTCAAGCCTTGAGGCAGATTCAGCACAATTAATTAGTGTAGAGGAAAAGGCCTTATCCGCTAGTCCTGACTTTAGCATATATGAAAATAACTAGATGCTTTGGTTAGCATAACAAACAAGCTATCTTTTAAATACTAAGATAGATTACTGTGACTAGTAGTTTATGTGAAGAAACAATCCTTATTGAAGTGATTAAGGAAGCACAATATTGTCAATTACATTCAAAGTTCTAGACTTTCGGGCTTGCTTTTTTATGATAGTGAATTCCACACACTAAATGTGTAACTTACATGTAATCTTTTGAGACTGCTGATCAAATGTTTTTTTGGTAACATGAAGCTGCTCCCTCCCTTCCAGGATTTTCACCCATCTCCTTGCACAACTTGCACCGACTGCTCCCAACTGGTGATGGGTTTAGGTCCTAGGTTACTTGGTTTCTACTCTTGAAGCTCCCCATTGTGGGTTTTGCACTTTTGGGTGTCATCTTTTGTTTGGACTTTGATCCTTTCTTTTTTTTTTTCTTCTCTTGTTCCCTTGTCAGGTGTTTTTTCTTTCTTTATTTATTGTTATCTGACATTCCATGACAATAAATAAATAAAGGAAATTCACCAGGCAAGGGAACAAGAGAAGAAAAAAGAAAGGACCAAAGTCCAAACAAAAGACCACACACCCAAAAGTGCAGAACACACAATGGGTAGCCAATGAGTGTGTTGTTCATGCCGACTTCGTGCCTTGACAGTGCTCGAATGTTTCAGACAAGACATACATACATAACTTACACCCTAGAGGATGATCAGACTGACACCACAAGTTTAGTTTGTGTGGGCACAAAGTATACATAACTTTAGACCAAAAATGAGTACCAAATATTTGTCCTGGGGGACTGGGAGGTTGGGAGGGAGTAGTGTAGTCATCCATTGAATTTTTTCTTCTTTTTGTTGCAAAACCTGGGAAAGCTTCCTCACTTGATATGAATAGAGTTTCCCCCAGGACGGGACTCTCGTGATGTCAGGTTGAACATAACAAACAATATGACAATTCAGTTCAGACAGTAAAGTAAGTAAGTGCCTTTTGCATGTTCTGCAGAGCTCTTTGAATGTAAAAGCATTCCATCATGTCATTGCACATGCAAGTATGTTTTTAAGTATTTATTTACATTTAACAACATCCAGCTCATGGGTTCTGTGAATTTTGGAAATCCTGCAAAAAGCTTAATAATCTGCTTGAATGCTGGATTGATTTGCTGTTTTTATGTGTGACCCCTGTGGATTTAAGCAATAGCAACATCATGTTCCTCCAGATGTAGCTAGCTAGCTACTACTATGAAGAGTGTTCAATGGGCCTTTTGATGGGTAATACTAGCAGGTGGTGATTGTGATAACAGGCTAATTTTGTTGTTATTGGTGTTCTTTTTTTCCCTTTTTTTGGGGCTAATTCTCACCACTTGGCAACAAAGAAAATTCCAGTACGCACTTACTCATACAAAGGGCTATTGCATGCCAAAGTTGCCAGATTTTGAGATTTTGATTATAAAAAACATTTCCTGAAATTGCCATATTCAAACAATAGGTTTCAGCAAATCGCCAAACTATAGCAAGGTTCTTAAAATTTTTACTTTCTTCTCTGACCTGTAGCCAAATTTGGCTAATTCCTCTTGTGGATGATCAATCACCAGTGTGGCTAAGAGAAACCCTGTTTGCAACAGGACATCAGAGAACTTGAGAACAAAATCTTTTCCAGTCACATTACCTTAAGACCTTTTGTCAAAAGATAATCTGAAGCTTTTTGGTCTCTCACCCGCATATGTCTCAACCAGGCAAGCAACTGCTAGAAAACAGCAACCTGCATGAAATAAGTCATGCAAGCTTTCCAATCTTTGAAGCAGGAGATAGTTTATAACTCATGTGAAACTCTCAACCCATTTTTTTGGTTAAGGGACCACAATGTTGCTTTTAGCGAGAAGCTAACATTTTCTTAAAGTTTGTTCATGACATTGTGAGATTTAACATGAACATTGAAAGAGGGCAATCACTTTAAAGTAAAAGACCGTTTCACATTTTATGCGTTTTGTGCCACACTCTTATCTACAAAAAAGATCCGCAGATGTCAACTTGGGAGGGAGAAGCCTGGCTGAATGAAACAAAGCCTAATTGAATCAGCCACTAAAACCCATAACAATAATATGCTTGTTTGCTAGTTACTAGTGAATTTCATCTACAAAAGTTTGCTGACCGGAAACTAAGGGCATACATGAAGGAGTTGGAATACTGGAACTCCACAATGCTGCCTGCAGCAAGTGGGCGACCACCATTCACAAGACAATCGTTATAAGCCAGACGTGTGAAGGTGTTTGGGTTGGGCGGGGGTGACGACGCAAACCAGCCACAATAGACATGTACATTTGTGGGCGCACACTCTGATATGCATGTGTTCACTATCTGAACACTGTACTGAGGAATGCCTGTAGAGCCGAGGCGGCTCTGTGTTATGCTAATGTCTTTGTTTGTACACCAATCTGCAATAAACCCACATCCAAATAACTCATTATTTCTTCACTCCCATTGGTTATAATACTAATTAGCACTTCTTCCTCTTCTTCTTAAACCCTCTACACTATGTAAGCTCCCACCACAAGTTCTTAAACCCAAAACACTAAACCCACTTCAGATCACAGAGTTCTCAAAACCCAGCAGACACTCAGAATTAGGCCACATAATGTGGAAATTCCTGCAAAGAAGACACCAACTTTGTACACAAATTGGAACTTAAGTGTTTAATGAATCCAGCACTTAGGTATATGACCAAATCACATGACAAACAAAGTGTAGGGTGAATGCCAAAAAGTATGTACAGCTTTATTACTTAGCAAATTTAAGTTTGTAGATTTGTAATAATCTCAAAGGTCAAAACTGGTGGGGGGGGGAGGGGGGAGGGAGAGGAAGTGTGTTTTTTGTAAAGAGAAAGTTTAACAAAAGCTGGCAGACTTGAAGCGTATAGGGTACATGAACGAGTTTGCATACTCAAAGCGGATGATATCACCTTGTCTAAGGGGTCGGCCACCATTAACTAAGCAGTCATTGAAGGCAACACGACTAAAGATACTGGGGTTAACCAGCATGGCTGAAGCAAACCAGCCACAGTAGACATGAATATCTGATGGGGCACAATCAGACATGCATGTGTTCACTATTTGCACAATGTACTGCGGGATGCCTGAGAAGCCAACTTGACCCTGAAATATGCTAACATCTTTGTTTGTGCACACTTGATCTGCAATAACCCCGCCCGCCCCCCACAAAACCCATCATTATTATTCTTGCTCCACTTGTGCAGCATCATCCCTTGTTTGGATGATTTCTATCCACTTGTGACTTCTCATTCTTATTACACCTTTCTTGCTCAACTTTGTGCATCCCTTTTTTGGATGATTTCTATCCACTACTGACTTCTCATTCTTATTGCACCTTTCTGATCACGCTCTCATGACTTTACAAAACCCACAAGAAGTTTTGTGTGGATGGATGCCTGGGGCGGCTGCGGGGTGACCAGGGGGAGAAGAAGAAGAAGAAGAACCCCAAGGTGTTTTCTTTTGTGGAGCACAATAAGATGATGAGGAAGGGGAGGTGGGACAAACTTACTAGGGTCTAACATCCGGCGGTTCCTGAATCTTGAGCTTCTGGCCTTAGTCGGTTCATTAAGCGTCTTAACTAGATCTGATGATTCAATGGATGATGGCTTTGGACTGCCCTTCAACCCTGGAAAAACCACAAGGTATCAACACTAGAGTTTTGCAGATACACATGAAATTCTTGTATATGTGTGTGTGTGTGTGTGTGTGTGTGTGTTTGTTCTTTGCTCGGATATAAGTACATTCATAATAAGTAGGGATAATAACTTACCAACCAAGGAAGAAATAAAATAAGATGAATCCTTCCAAATAAAGTCAGATCTTACTGAATCTGAAAAAAAAGGATTTTTTTGGGAAATTTCAGCAACAACCCAAATCCATACTGAAGACTGGCATTGCAAGTACAAATCCATATCAGCAAATCTAGTCCCACAAAGTAATAATTAAAAATACAGAAATTTAAAAAGTATTGTTTCCCTGAAAAATGAAAGCAAGTATCCTAAAAAGAAATTATTATTGGTTAATTCATTTCCTTTTTAATTTAATATCAGAAAAAAATTAAAAATCATCAATACTATTTAGGATTCTTCAAAATCCAAGAAAAACAGGAGAAAAAAAAAAAAAACCCCAAACTCCATAAAGACTCCCTTCCTCCCTCCCTCTCTCCCTCCCTCTCTCCCTCCAAAAGCCATGAATTGATGTGGAGTGAAAGCAGTAAGTAGCAGCCACTGATCATGATTGATATCCAAACCCTAAAACCCAAAAACACAAAGAGGAGAAACCAAGTAACCTAGGACCTAACCCTAAACCCTAAACCTATGATACCAGACAGACACTCTTTTTGTACATTATTTTGAGCAATTATCAAACATCATTTTTTTTAACACTTGCCCCCTCTCCCCCTAGGGTCACATTGAACATAACCCCCCCCTTTTAAAGTGCTCTGCAGTATTTTAACATTCCCCCATAAATGAAAAAGTACTTGTGTATTTGTCTCTAGGGACTCCCAATCACTCAAAAGTAATGACAAGTATTTAATTCAAAGAATGACCCCAGCAACTGACTCCCATTTATGACCCCAGCAAAGTTTATTGCCTCTGCCCCTGGAATGGAGAAACCCAAGGGAAACAACAAATGTAGTTTCCATTGGGTCCCCACATTTTGAAAAATAATGCTCATCAAGTATTTTTCACTATGGAACTAAAGTGTGAGTTTCATTTTTTGGGGAACTTCATGGGAACATTCCTTGGCTACTAATAAATGATAGTTTTCATTTTTTGGGAACTTCATGGGAACATCCCTTGGCTACTAATAAATTATAGTTTTCATTTTTTGGGAACTTCATGGAAACATTCCTTGGATACTACTACCAAGTGCTAGTTTCATTTTTTGGGATCTTTATGGGAACATTTCTTGGCTACTAATAAATGCTAGTTTCATTTTTAAGGAGCTTTACGGGAGCATTTCTATGCTACTAAAATGTTCCATGAAGTTGTTCCCAAAAAGAAACTCGCATTTGGAAGAGTGTTCATTAGGTGTTGTTTTGGTGTTACTATCAAATTAGTTATGGGAACAATAAAAATGTACGAGTAATTTTTCATTTGGTCCCACCATGCTTTGAGGAATGTTATTGTTGTTACTATGAAGTTATTTCTGTGAGTTGAATTTTTATTTTTCTTCTTTTGGGAAGGAACTTCTCCTATTCTTAGTACTACTGTTGTTGGTCTCCAGTTGTGCCATTGATAGCACTTGGTATGTGTAAGTGTGATCCCAACAACCTAATGGCAAGAGACGCTTAAAATAGAGCAGGGCCTGTGATCACAACAACCTAATGGAAAGAAACCCTTAAAACAGGACAAGGGAGAGTTGGGCAAATGATGAGTGTCTTGGTACTAACCACCATTTGCTGCTTGTTGTTGCAGCGTTGTTGCAGTTTCTCCTGCTCTCTCCTCTTGCTGCTGCTGCTGCTGCAGTTCCGTCCCTGCACCCTCTTCTAACCTCGAGCACCTGGAGCAGAAGCTTTTTGTTGTTCCGCTACTATATTCATCTGCTTCTTCTTTTGGCGCTGAATAAGAACTGCCCACCACCCCCTGCGAACCTACAACATTTGCAGAAAGCAAAATTAGACCCCAAAACGGTTCCTGAAATCATTTTGCATTTTGAAGCTTTTGTATTGAAAGAAGGTATGGGTTCTTGTTTTTTTAGAGATAGCCTTTGCCAAAAAAGAGAAACTGTTGGAGTAAGTGGGTTCATGCAGAGATTTGAGAAAGATTTGCCAAGAAGGAGAAACTGTTGGAGGAAATGGGTTCATGCAGAGATGAAGAAAGATTTGCCAAAATAGAGAAACTGTTGGAGGAAATGGGTTCATGCAGAGATGTAGAAAGATGTGCCCAAAAAGAGAAACTGTTGGAGGAAATGGGTTCATGCAGAGATGGAGAAAGATTTGCAAAAAAGAAACTGTTGGATGAAATGGGTTCATGCAGAGATTGAGAAAGATTTGCTAAAACGAAATTGCTGGAGGAAATGGGTTCATGCATGGATTTATTTTTTTGGGTTTCATGTGCTAATTTACAAAAGTTCCAATCGTGCAATCTTTGTTCAGCCCAGGAAAAAAGAACACAAAACAAACCGATTTTTTTTTTAAAAATCAGGCTTTGGTATGTGAAGAGCAAGCAAGCAAGCATCCCCAAGAGAATAGGATTCAATTGGAAGTGGGTGCTTAGGATCACAGTGCAAAAATAGCACCTGTTATGATTCCTCCTGTCTCATGAAGATCATCATCACCCTTCGTGATCCATGCACCTGCTGCTGCTGCTGCTGCTGCTGTTAAGCTTTTTGTTGTACTGATCTCCTGTTGGGTTAATGGCAATAAATTGGCTCCTTCGTCTAGAGCTGCTGAAGTGCATGCACAATTAGGAAGCAGACAAGAGGAATCGTCAGAGTTTGGAATTGGAGATCAATTACATGAAGCAGTAGTACATAACTGAATCTCACGCACAATTCATGGTTTGATGGGTGGCTATGGAAGTCATGAATTTTTGGAAAGAGATTCTTCACATGTGCAGAGAAGAATCCTTCAAGGAGCAGCTCTAGTGATGGGTTGTTGATGATAATGCGGCTGATCTGAGTATGTACTATGTACCTGTTTGAGAGAAAGCCGCAGCACTAGAGAAGCTTGGCATCAGCACTGTGCAGCAGCTGATGAGCAAGATGATGCAAAGAAGAAAGGAGCCAGCTTGAAGGTACCGCATCCGTGACAAGACTCCAAAACTCAACATTTGCTTTGAAGAAGAAGTATGAATTGGACGCTGCTGCTGCTGCTGCTGCTGCTTCGTGCCTTTCCGGTACTGACGCGCGGCTCAGCTGATGGTCCCTATCCTTCGCTCATCGGTGCACTCTTCCTGCTGGCGGCGCTGGCTGCTTTTCTTACCCTTCTCGAGCTGAACCCAATCGTTCTCACTACTCATGACAAAAAGGAAAGCCAAAGAGATTTGAGACAAAAAACCGAAACAGAAACACAATCCTTGGACAAGTACAACTGCGAAATGTTGTGCTAGAGGAGAAGAAGAAAAATCCAGGTTAAAGATTAAAAAATGGAGAGACTAGATATCACAGAAGCAATCAATCCAGCTCGGAAGATATATAGGCGGGAGATCCAAATCCCCACCGAGATGAACAGACTACCAACTTTCTGTGTCAGAAAGTTTTCTCTACTGCAGGAGCTGGAATGTCCCAACAAAGAAAAACACTTCCAGAGAGAACTGTGGAGAGTGCAGAAGCTGCTGAAGGAAGAAGAGATTTGCAAAAGCCAAGTTTCCAAGTCTAGACTCTAGTACACAGCAGAAAGACTTCTAGTACAAAACTCAAAATCCTTGAAAGCTCATATCCCAAATAAGCAAAGTCTTAATACTGTAGCTGTTTTTTCTTTTGTTTTTTGGTGTGTAATCACAACTTTTAGACTGCAAAACTGGGAATATTGCACCACCTAAGAAAAGAAAGAAAGAAAGAATGAATGAATGAAGGAAGGAAGAAACAAAAGGAAAGGCATGAGATTTAGGCCTTATGAGTGAGCATGAACCACCCAGCTGAGCTGATCTCGAGTCCAGCTGCAATGGGTGATGAGGAGAAAAGAATGGAAATGGAATGGAATGAAATGGGGGAGAAAGACTTTGTTTTGAAGACACCCAAGCCAACAAAAGAGGTGATGGCAGCAGCTGCTTCAGTGGGTCCTTGAGCTTCTTCAGCTTCTTCTTTGCATAACGGAGCTGCTGCAGTTGTGGTGGTAAAAAAGGGTCTGTGTGAAAGTGGAAAAAGGCTTGATGGAAAAGGAGAGAGAGATAGAGAGAGCGCGCTTGAGGGAATTCATTCCCAAGTGTCGGAAAGTAACACTAGCTTTTTTGTTTTTTTTTCCTGGCTATATTCTTATATAGCCAAAAACGATATATTAAAAACAAAAGTGTTAAAATCATGTTTTTTTTTTTGAGATTTTCAATAGCCATAATTCGACCAAAATTTAATTTTAAAAAATAGAAATATTTCTATACGTGGTTCACATCAAGTAATGCAACCAAAAAATATAGAAAGGATGTTTTGAAATTTTTTAACTTTCATATTTAAGTTGTAAACAAAATTTGGCTAAATCTTCCTGTCTATAATTACCTTTTTGGCTATAGCACAGAATTGCCCAAAAAAAAATACTGGCAAGTAGCAGCAGCAACACACCCCTCGTGCAGCAGCTACTAGGCAGCAGCAGAAGCAGCTCCCCCCCCTTCCCCCAGAAGAGGACTTTTACTGTGCCCACCACACGCCACTCTGCCCTACTCCTTTAACATTAGGGTTAAGTTTGGATTACCTTAGAGTAAGGTTTAGCCTGGGTTATGTAACGTAGAAGAAGTAGCCTGGGTTAAGTTTGGATTACCTTACAGTAAGGTTTAGCCTGGGTTATGTAATGTAGAAGAAGTAGCCTGGGTTAAGTTTGGATTACCTTAGAGTAAGGTTTAGCCTGGGTTATGTAATGTAGAAGAAGTAGCCTGGGTTAAGTTTGGATTACCTTAGAGTAAACCCCTGACGTCACAGTGAACCAGTCAGTAGTTTAGTATCAGTGTTGGTCGGTTCTTCCATTTTAAGATCATTTTGGTTTCGGTCGTGGTTTTGACATTAACATTTTCACTACAACAAAAGGTGTCCTTGTTCATCAAGTGATTTCACTGGAGTGCATTTCTGTTTGTCAAGTGCTTTCATTGGATTTTGATTCAATTCATTGGTTTCATTCATTTATCATAATAAAAATTTAATGAATTCATTAGTCTATTGAAAGAGGACTAATGAACAGCATCCACATTTTGTAATAATGTTTTTAAAAATTTTTAAAAAAGATTTTTTTTGAGTGTGAAAATTTAATGAATTCATTAGTCCATTGAAAGAGTACTAATGAACTGCATCCCCATTTATTTTGTAATAGTGTTTCTTTTGTTAAGTTCTTGGGATGTGAGTTTGAGCTTGGATTTTCATATTTTGAAACCTTGTAGTTTCAATTTTGGCACCTTTTTTCAAAGTCAAGAACATATTGCATTGAGTTCAAAAATCAAGTTCAGTTCTATGTATACATTATACGCTCCACAAGAATGTATATTTTAATTTGGTTTATTTTAATAACTTTTCAAAAGAGTTCAGCCTATTTACCTAAAGAACCTAAGCTTGTGTTGAATTTTTATTTAATTTTTTCAAGGTTCTGGTTTTGATTCTAGTCTAGTTCCATGGTTCAATACTTGTGTTGTGTATATGAAAACATTATTTCATGTCCCATGCATAACTAAATCCACATTCATCTATCTACCCACAAAGCAATCACAAATTGTTCTACCTACCTTAACTACCAACATAACAACCACTCACATTTCCTGACCTAAGTAAAGCACTTCCAAGTTCTCTTCTTTGTATTTGAAGGCACCTCCCCCCCCCACATGGAAGACTTGTTCCTTAGTTGAAGGACCCTTGCAATAATCACACGGAAACCTTCCATCATTTGAATTAAAAACCCTTTTGTGCTTTATGCTGGGAAACACATGCTCACATAGACCTCCCTCCCCTAATTTTCAAGGCTACAACCCTCAAATTAAATTAAAGGAGGCCCTTGAGAGCAAGCCTTCCCGGCCTCCTATGCATAATAACCACTTACATATGCCTATCTCCTTACCAACGATACTTCCTCACTTGTCTCATTACTTACCAAGTGTCTTACTTACTTACTTATCTACCTACATACTAACCACTTACATCCCTCACCTCATTACCTATGATACTTAAGGTGCGTTCACACTTGGTGTTAGGGACTTTAATGTTAAGTCTCTTAACACCATACTAACTAGGTACATAGTTGACTACAAGGGAAATTGATTCATGGTGACACTTAGTTACTACTTTGGGCAAGGCATAGTGGGTTGTTAGTAGTAGTTATAGGTTATATGATAAATAGTTTGTGTTCAATATTAGACTCTTTAAAAGTCTATTTGTCATATGACATCACTACTAACCAAATAGACCCAAGGTAAACCCCTATTTGTCATATGACATCACTACTAACCGAATAGACCCAAGGTAAACCCAAGATATCTACATCCACGATCCAACAATACACAAAACATCCTTGCATTGTCCTTACTAGGGTTTCTAGTAGTTGGCAAATGACTAGTTTGCAAATGAGCCCAAATTTGAGGTGTTTCTAGATCTTGCTTGTTTCTTGGTGGTATCTAGATCTTTTCCTTTATGTGCACTCATTGTGCATTAGGGGAAACTACAAGTTGTGTTTTGTCATCCAAGCGTCTACCACCACTACTACTACTACAAGTTGTGTTTTGTCATCCAAGCGTCTACCACTAATACTACGGAGGTCTGTCACCTTGAATGTGAAAGGGTTGTGAATCCTTAACTGTACGGTGACTGGCGTGTCTACCCGCTACATGAGTGAAAACAACAATGAGTGAAAATTGTCATTTAAACGTAGCATTTGGTTACATCATGAGTGTCCATCATAAGCCTTACGCTGAATCATGGAATGGCAGGACGTAACTTGACTGGATGAAGGTGGAGTCAGTGCTGTAGTTGGGGATGGAGTCGATTGATTGATAGATCAATCGACTCCATCCAAGAGGGGAAAAAAAAAGATTGGCATTGAATAAAATTTCTTGGAATGAAAGCTCCTTAGTTCTTTTTTTTTTTTTTGCCACTATTTTTTGTCCAAAATTCCCATGAAGCTTTGAGTATATGAACGATATAACACTATATTTATCCAGTTCCTTGCACAGATTTTTGTTTTGTCCTTAAATAATTCCAAAAGGGAAGGTTGAAAATTTTGTAAATTTTGAACTACTAACCGTATTAGATTTCCCGGGAATTGAAACTCACAACTTTATTGTAATCTAATTGTAGTCACTACTACTAGATTACCATGATAGAGTCCCAGGGATATTATTTTCAATGTTGTGTGCTCAAAACATTTGTGAATTTTGGCCCGCCCAAAAAAAAAAAAAATAGAAGAAAAGAAAGAGAGAGAATTTTTTTGGTCTAAATAACACTTTACAAAATAATAATAATAAAATTGCCTAACACACTAGTGAGTGGTAACTGTTAAAAGCCCCCCAAGTTTTGTGGGGGGGTGGTGTGTGTCACAATGTGGCCTTGCCATTTACATTAAAAAGTATCTTAAAGCAAAAGAAGAGAATTATGGAAACTCAAATATTTCACCATGCAAAAATATACTCTTCCAAAAATCACTCTAAAAGAAACCAAAATCCTTCAAGATATTATTATAACTCTTTAACTAATCTCAAGTTTCAGCACAAGCCAAAAATGTCATCTTTCAAAAATCCTCAGATAAAAATAGATTGTTACCTAAGGGCCAAAGTTCCATTTAAGCTACTGTTTGTACTCTCTACAATGAATCTCAACACAAATATCATTGCCCTGGGATGGCAAGGCCAATAACAAATAGATGATCATTGCGTACAAGACTTAACACTTATCAAGTTAAATATAACCTCTCTCAAAAAGGGTCTCATTCAAGAAGAAGGTGAGTTTTAGTGGGCTGTGATGAATTGGGCCCAATTCTTTCAGGCACTTTATTATGTTCACCAATTCTGTCTTAACTTCTAACCCACACCTTATTGGTAGCCCCCTCCCCCCAATTCCATTAAAGTTGCCATTACTACATGTCATAATGTCTTGCTACCATTGAATTGCAAACTTGAGGGTTTGTAGTTTTGTAGACTTGACAGGTAGTTTGATTGTGTTCCTTTTTGCAATCTTGGATTTATGGCTAAAAGTGTTGAACCTTTTTGGGCTTTTGTGACATTTCCAGATTCACCTCACATTTTCTTTCTTCATTTCCAACTTGCTTGACTTGACATCATCAAGTACCCTTTTTAAACCTACTACCCTTCTTCTTTGTCTTACACTTTGTTTTTCCTATGATTTCATCTTTCAATGCTGGTTGGCTCCTTTTGAACAAAAGAGAAGAGATATAAAGGGGCTTTTAAGAGTATGAAACTAGTCGATCCCTTTTGGGACCTGGAGTGGAGGTAGGCCTAGAGCCCAATATTATGAAATGTATTAATATTTTTATTGCCAATGTAATTAAGGATTTTTCATATAATTATGACAAAATAATTCAAGTGCTGTGAAAGAAAGGCAACAAGAAAAAAAAATCTTTACTTTGAAAGTGTTTGAAATGATGCCACATGGCACTCTGAAATTTCAGATTGTGTTTTCAGCCCCCAGGCCTACCTCCACTAATGACTTTAAGCACAGGCTATGGGATAGAGTGTGATGCTATTGGGAATATCTTAGGGAACACCTTGGGAACTTGAGGAAGAAGTTGAAGATGCATTGGGAACATGGTAGGAACATCAGAATCCAAATATTCCAAGCCTGTCCCCTACACTACCCCCTTCCCCGAGTGGGGGGTACCTGTTTATGTATTCTATTACAGAAATAGAAGCAATCTCACATACATTGCACCAAAGTCCAAAGTTAAGACTATTGTTGGGCAAGTATCACTTTTTGAAGAGAACTGTGAATTCTTATTCTTAACAAGGTTTAGAAGAACTGATCCAATTCTTGAAAGAAAAAAAAAATTCAAACTTTCATACTCATTCCAGTTTTTCAAAATGAAACAACCCATCAGTTTTCAAGGAACCTCATTTTCCAATCCCATGAAGCATATCGACTAAAGATCGGGGAGGTAAACTCTTTAAAACTCCAAGTCTAGACAACCCCTCTCCTACATTAACAACCCATCTCGAGATGGAGGAGGTCTGTACTTTCTATAATGCCATCAACACTCTCTATTTATAAAAGGAACACAACACCAATAATGGAAGGTTTTTGGTGCCCTTGGTTGTCCACTCCATGTTAGCACATCAATGAAAAAAAGTTGTAGGCATGTTGGTGAAAAGACTCAAAAACCTCTATGGTAAGAAGGAGAAACACATATGTTGGGTAACAATCATGATAAAGTCCTTCTTTCACATGAATTGTTAGTGTCGTAGCCATACCATGAAAAAGAGTTACCCATGATATCAAGTTTGTTCGAGTGAGGTCGACAATGACGACATTGGCCAAAGTGTGAATGTCATTGACCAACAAAACAATGTTGACTTGCCTAAAAGAAAACTGAAAAGAAGCTAGTAGAAAAACATGGGTTTGCCTTCACAAAACATAAAACCATGCATTTCTTACAATGGATGCAAAAACGTTCTGAATGACATCATGAAATGCAATACTCTCCCCACCATTTTCCAACCTTATTGAAATTTGAATCCAATACTCCCAAAAGAAAATTTATGTTTTAACCACAAGACCATAACTTTTAATGCATAATGATAATGATGATTATTATTTTTAAAACTTGATTTAAGTCAATGGCATGTTTAATTATTATTATTTTAAATTGAACTACATATGATATTCTATCAATTATTAGGGAGGTGGATATCACAAAGTGGGAGTCTTTGGGTTTCCATGTGAGTATTGACTTGACTTCACAACCTGTTTAAAAATTGACCCCCAAGGTGATACCCACCCAACATTAGTCAAAACTCAAAATATATATAGTGTTCCCCACCAGTTAAGTTAAATAAATAAATAAAGGAAAAACACATGGCAAAAGGAACAAGAGAAAAAAAAAAAAAAAAAAAAAAAATCAAAAAAAAAAACCCAACACAAAAAAAAAAAAAACAAAAAAAAAAAACAAAAAAAGAAAAAAAAAAA
>Ga0116231_10008204_pt1 | contig 18463 bp, 16 predicted proteins | sample S1TSphgellanicum_2_FD_89695 | JGI IMG/M metagenome (GOLD analysis project Ga0116231, IMG submission 89695) | Host-associated microbial communities from peat moss isolated from Minnesota, USA - S1T2_Fd - Sphagnum magellanicum MG | ecosystem: Host-associated > Plants > Peat moss > Unclassified...
AATAGCAAGTGCAAGAGGTACTTTCACAATAGACTGAAGCCCTCGAAGCTCACATGGACTGCTTTGTTCCGGAAGCAGCATAAAAAGGACGTTCATGCGGAAGCTATCAAGAAGAAGCGCAGGGCCACCAACAAGCCCTACTCTCGCTCCATTGTGGGAGCTTCTCTGGAGGTGATCCAGAAGAAAAGGACCGAGAAGACCGAAGTGCGAGCGGCCGCCAGGGAAGCCGCCTTGCGTGAGATCAAGGAGAGGATCAAGAAGACCAAGGATGAAAAGAAGGCCAAGAAGGTTGAGGTTACTTCCAAGCCTAGTAAGCCCGGTAAGGCAGCAACTCGTGCTCCCCAGGCCAAGCCAGCTAAGACAGGAGCCGGCGGCAAGCGCTGAAGAGTCTTGTGTCCCCAAGAGTTTTGGTCTTGTAACAAGTTTTTATTAAGTTGCTCATGCAATGGACCTTGGATTTCTATTTGAAGAGCAAAGGATCATTTTATAGGGTTTGTTGACGCCTCCTCTACTTGCACCACATAAATTCCCTGAAGCAAATTGGTTTTCAGCTACTTGCATGATTCCTTTCTGTTTTCTGCCTCATTTCGGTTTCTTTATAGTTTTTCTTTGCCTGTGATCTTTGGATATGGTGTTGCAAGCAGACACAGGGAAGTTAGATTTGCGAATGCTTCATTTCAACAGCCAGGAAGCATTTGCAAGGCTTTGGAACACAGTTAGAAGCTTTCAATCTAATTGAGGAACCCTGATTTCTAAGGTCTTTTGAGGTTGCATCTCTCAGGCATGACCTAAGCTAGGTTTTTGACCCAATAGTCAGACACAAAAGTGAGCTTCCATTCCCGTGTCTGCATTGAGTTTTGGAAGTTAGTCTAGGGTTGTGTTCAAGTATCTTCTATTGGATATACTGCATGCTCGCTGTAGTCTCTCCTTGAGTACATAGCCTACTTGCTGTGTTTGTATTCATAGACCCCAGGTGTAGAGAAACAGAAAGAGAATGAGAGGCTAGAGTTTAGAGCAACCATTAGAAACAGTAAGAATACTATGCTCCCAACCTTTATGAACATGACAGTCCAACAACCTGTAAAAAGTGTATGCACCCTTGAATCAGAATGTTGCAAATTAGTGGACAGATTCTTGTAAAATGTTAACTGAAAGGACAAACAGGATATAATTATGGAGTGTCCCATTGGCCTAAGGGGTTAAAAATCTCTTTTCTGATTACACTCTCAAATGTAAGCAATGATACAGAACAGGAGTGTAAGGTCTTACTGCAGGTTGCAGTTGGTTAAGGGGCTTCTTTGGGATTCTTGAATAGGGGTTGGAGTTCTCATCCATATTTATGAACCTATCCCTGTCTGAAGCCATGTGATTGTTGAATAATCCTGGGTTTTGATTTTACTCTTTTATTATACTCTTTTGTGCACAGGATTGTGCAACCAAGTATTGGTGAACAGACTGTCTATGGGGTGACTTTCCTGTCCTAGACTGATCAGAATTTGAATGAGAGCACTACAAAGCACCCTGAGGTGGTTGTTGTAAATGCCGTAATCAGTGATTTTGTGGGTGAGATGGGTGCACACTGTGGATTTGTGAATGACTAGTCTCCTAGTCAGGCCACACTTCCTCCCTGATAAGGTGAAATCAAATCACTGACCTTTGGCCACCCTTGACACTTTCTCACAATTTCCAGATGTGAGATTTCCAAATCCTTCATGAATTGTTGTAATGAAATTGTCTTGGTGAGTGAAATGTCCCCCAAGTTTTCCTAGGTTATTCCATGTTGTAGCACCTAATGTATATGGGTTATTCAGGAGTTTTCCTTGGAAATTGTAACTTGGATGCAGCTGGAGATCTCTGGATTTTTCTCAATCCATCTTGGTTTTTGCATTTGCATTTGAAAGTTTGGCTTTCTCAGTACATGCTAGATAAATTCTCCCAGCTTCACCAGAAAGTGCTATGAGAGATCACAAGCATTTTGAATTCACAAATACTTGGGTCTGGGATATGAAAGTTGAGATGTAAGTAGAATCCCCAGTAGAAAGGTAATAATTATTTGATCACTCACTTTGTGCCATATGAGCTATTATCTACTGTCAAATTGCCACTTTAATGTAATCTATGCCACAATAAACATTATGTTGTACCTTGTAATGGATGAAACCACAAAGTTTACGAGACACATGTCATGAGCAGTGACTTTTTGTGAGAGAAAAATCACATTCCCTTGTCATACTAGTGACCTAGCAGGGGTTTTGCTAGACATTGAGGTGGATTGTTGTTGATTACTTGCAAACAAGAAACTTCGAGCTCAATCTATAGTTCCTGCACTCAAACTCCCTACATTTCCCACTGACTTCAACAAATTGTTCCTCTCAAACAGATTCAGCAGGGTGCTATTCATGAAGACAAAGCCAACAATCCTTCAGTGTTGCCAGTTAATTTGGTACTGCTGCTGTTGCAATAAAGCAAATGACTCCAGACCTTTGGGTGTGTCCTCTTGCATAGGCTTTGTTCACACAGACGAATAGTGAACAATGTTAGTGTAGTATACTGGGAACGACCACATTGAACACAGGGAATGAGGCTTATTGCAGCTGCATATGGACTGAATATAAACTCTTCTCAGGTTACCCTGTTTCAATTTGGGCATGCTCAGCATTAGTGTTGTGAAATAGAGCTTACCCCAACTGCATTTGGATATAGTTTAAGTCTAGGCCGTCATTTTTCAACTTCACCCATGGCAATTGTAACTTACTGCAACTGCATTTGGTATTCTTCATTTGTGAATAATACTTTTCTCTTGGTTGTCATGTTTCCATTTGTGAATGTTTAGCATAAGTGTTATGAATTTGGAGCTTATAGTAATCGAATGGAGTTCATTTGTTGTTTGTGAATTGAAGGCAGATTTGTGTATCTATACCAAGTGCTCATATACCCCCAATATGAATGCAAAAAGAATCAATATGTATATTCTCCTTATATACAACCCAAAATTCATTTATACATACTAGATTCATACCCTACAAGTTTATATTTATGAACATACTTATACTAGCCTGGTAAGAAAAATCGGTGGGGCCCTTAATACCAGGACCAGTTTGGTATTCAAAAATCGACATCCACATTGGTGTAACCCCTAATGGTGTAAACATCCTTCAACTTAGTTGTGCTCCTGATTTTTTTCATAATCCAAAATCATTCATCTTATCATAAAGATTGGAAAATATTTCACATAATATATCCACAAAAATAAAAATGAAGTCACTTTCAATTTGGGTCCATGCATTTGCATTATAGGTAACCTCCAAGTTAATCTTATCCATCATACTTTTGTTACTTAGCTTGATCAGCCCAGAAACCTTAAACATAATGCAAATGCATGGACCCAACTTGCAAAATATGTTGATGTTTGGTATAAACCATAACATTTTGAACCTTCTGCTTAAACCTTACACCTTAAATATTTCTTAAACGTTTTGAAAAACATGATTTTGTATTATTTCATTAGGTTAGGCTTTGAAATGGCAAAAGGTGGTCCACTCAATAATGCTTGCACTCTGGACTTGGAAGCTAGATGTGTTTGGGACGGTGTTATGTGGAAGCACACTGTCTTGGATACTTGATACCTTGTTACATCTAGTACTGCAATGAACATCAAACCATTGACCTATATGATTGGGACTCATGGTCACCTTGCGAGTGATTTGAGGAATCAATTCAACATGTTGGGTGCCACTTACTACACCACCTAATTATTTGAGTGAACCCCATCAATGGCTCATTTGGGTAGATTGACGTTGAACTTGGGAGAGGAATGGGCAACTAACTATATTGACCCTGGCATTAGAATTATTCCAAAGTGACCAACTTCAAATTGGATGCCGTGACCGTTTAGGGTTTAGAGCCACTTGGTCATACTAGGTTGGCAAGCTAAGAGTTTCCCTCATTTTTTTTCAGGTGACAATGTGGAGCTAAATCTGTTATTGGTGTGTGCAAATGTTGAGTCTCTAGATCTGGCAATTTTTACTGTTTGTTTCCCTCACTTAGGAGATTGAAAACCTCCAAAATCACTTCTAATGCAATCTTGGCTAATCTAATAATTGCTGCTATAGGGCTGCTATGACATTATTTCCACAGCAAGCATTGGATCCGTGGTCATCTGTCAAAAACTAAATGTGCGTGTGTTCAAGTATACAATATTGGAATATAGTGCTCATGTTTCTATGACTATTGCTCTGGAAGCCATGAATACACTTCATGGGGCTGAGCTCTTCCAGACATGCAGTAAAATTGCTGTTTTCCAGCGATAAATACAATTTACCGTTGGGATCTAGCATATGCCAGCTAAGTTCTGTTACATCTCTGTATGCTGTAGAAAACTTGCAGGCATGACAAGAACTCTGAGGAGATGAGTACTTAGGTCAGAAATTTACAAGTCCTCGTTGATGGAGTTGGTCTGCAAGTTTTTCCAACATGCCAGCTGAACTTTGGTGTGGATTTGAAGTGCAGCTGTCTATCACATGGAGCTGTGCACATTCATGCATGCAAGCAACCCAGTCACAAATTTTGCTGTTGGGCAGGATATTCTCGTGGATTGTTACGTTTGAGCAGGAATTATAGAAATGCGTCCTTGTTCTAATGTTGGGGCAAGCTGCAGCCTGCAAGGTTTTGACCAGAGGAGTTTGCATGGTACAATGTACCTCGGGATGGGTTCCTGTCATGGTACCTTTTGGCGGTCAACTCATAATATGATTGGTCAGATTATGAAAATGTCATAAACGTACTTACTGTTATGAGACAAGAAAATCAGCCAATCATAAGTGGAATAGCCATAATAAGTGCTGCCCAACTGCACCCTATCAATTGCAACTTCACCCCTCGTTGATGATAGTCTCCTTCACCAAATTGGCTCCCTGTTGACTTCAGGCGGGCAACAACCCCCTCCTCCCTTTACTGTCCTTCACTTGATTAGCTCCCTCTTGCTTTGGGCACAAAACCTAGGGCCCCTTAGAGTTCCCTGCTGAACGCCTTATTTTCATCAAACCTCCCTCAAGTGACATGGTCTTGTCTAGTCAGCATGCTATGATCACACCACATGGCTCAAAATGAGAATTTGAAATATGGAATTGCTTGCTGCATTAATTTAAAAATTCAAAAAAATCATTTAAATTAGGTGTATACACACAAAGAGCCGCAAATCACCCTTTCTATATCTTTATTCCTATAGAATGGTTGGCCAGTCAATACATTACTCCACCTATGCAATGTAACATACCCCTTAACGGTTCCTTTATTGGTGGATTTTTGCCAGTTCCCTACCTGTGGCAAGGGGCTGCTACCTCTAAGCTTGAAAAAAATTTAAAATTTAAAAGTAATTCGTCCAATTCCAATCTCCTTCAATTATAGTTCACAAGGGAGGCCATCTAAAGTTGACACTTGTCACCAATTGAGGGTGTCTATTTGCATGATCGATGTGCCAAATTCCTCCACCCTAGGTTTAGGGTTTGCCATTGTGGCCATTTCCTAGATCATCACTCTCATTGGATCCCTGACCTTGGCTAGGAGGAGGTCATTGTGGTTTTTGCTGATTTCCACCATTGCTTTGGCACCCCTCTCTATGTAGTTTGACAAGCCATTGCCATCAACTTGTGCTTTCAAGAGGGGTATTGCTTGAGGTACTCAAGTCTTGGAGTCTGTAGAGCTAACTTGTGAGTGCTTCAGTCGGATCTAGTCTTTCTTCCAAGTTTTGAGTTCCAAATTCCAATGTTCACCTGCAAGTATAATGAGCTAATGAGACCTTCTTGGTCCTTAACACCTTATGTCAAATATGTAAACATTTAAGTTTTTTTTGTTGGACAACATAAAATTTATTACCATTTGAAATCATTGCTCAATGCTTGCAAGTTTGCAATTTGAGCCTTGCAAGTTTCAAATTGCATGTTCATTATTGTTATTACTTGCGTAGTGAATCGTACTATGGAGGTTGTAGGTTGGAGTTTAAAACTATAGTAACTTGTGAGCTCTAAAACCAAAGCTCAAAGTGAATGACCTAGTCACATCCGATCTATCATAAGCTTGTAATTGAATTTGGATTTTAATCTATCACAAGCACATGTCAATGGTCACAAAATCTTCCAAGATTTTCAACATCTTTTTTAGAATTATGGAGTTTGATCAAAATCAATTTTGTTTGTAGCTCAACGTGACTCAATAATTAATAATACAACCATTGACTATCTATGCAACTTGTTGTTAAAGGTTTACCATTTGAACATTGAATAGGTTGTAGCTTCACTTAAGGGCATGTTGTCTTGGGTTGTGCATTAGGTAAGCATGCTACTTGTTTCTTTGTTGATTTTTACAATATGTTGCTACTTGCATGCAATGTCCCTTAATTCAATGTGTTTAAGACTTGCCATCAATGTGCTTTACTTTAGACTTCTTGTGGAATATGTGCATATTGAATATCACAATGTTTGTAGCTTGAGCATTCATAACTTGTCTTATATTCACATCATAAATTTAAAGGAACTTAATGTTTTCATTTCTTTGTCAATTCTTTAATTGTGTTGTTGCTTGCATGTTCACTTGAAATAAATGTGCTTCAAACTTCATGTAGGCTATGTGCACATTCTAGATCTTGATGTTTGCAACTTGAATGTGCTCCCCATAAACTTGTATGCACATGTTATTCTAAAAAAATTATTATTATTTTGTCATTGTGTGCATCTACCACCTTCTTTTGTAGTCCTATCACCTATGTGTCACATTTATCAAGTGTGTTAAAATCTAGTAGCTTTTGGCTTGTCAATTATAGTCATGTGCATTGCATCTACCTAATTGATTTGGGTCCAAAAGTTTAGACCATGTCACCATTAGGTTTTCCCAAGGATTTCAAGCACAAGTTTTTTTTCCCAATCATGTCCCTTTTACACCTCTTATACTTTGTGCCAATTCCAGCAAAAGCATTAAACTTCCCAATATTGATTGTGTTGTTCTTGATTTCATTTAAAAAGAAGTTAACCTTGAGAATATTAAGAAAAGAAAAAAATATGAATTGAACCATCACTTCCAAGACACATGGGCTACAAAACTACCTTGGGTAGAATTTGTGGAAGGTATTGTTGGGAGGGTGCATTAAGTGAAATGCAAAATCTCTAGTAAAATTGAGGGGCACAATGAGCTTTTAAGGCCAAAACTAAATTTCTTGTGGAAACATGTTCATTGAAAGGAGGTAGATACTACAACTACACGTGTGGTAACATGGGAATATTATTCTTTAAAGACAAAACAATGTGTGTTCAATGAGCATTTATATGTGTTTAAGGGCAAGAATTTTGTGGTGCAAAGGGTAATTACAAGTCTTTTGGTAGAAAGAGAAAAAAACTTGTTCAATTTGCATTCATTTTCCATTAGGTTTTTCAAGATAGGCCCACATGATGGAGAATGAACAAATGTAATCTCAATTTACCTTTTTGAAAGTGCTTAACAATTCATCCAAGCATTGAAAGGTGAATGTGCATTATAGTGTACACAATTTGAGAGAAATTTGGAATGACATATAGTATCAAAAGTAGCAACACATAGTATTTCATTCACTTTGAATTATTCTAAAGATCACATACAAATGATTTGGGTTTCAAAATCAAAAGAAGTCACAAGAATCATGAATAAGAAGCATAATTGTGCATTTGTGTAAATGTACACCAATAATTTAATGAAGGTTTTTAAAAAGCCTTTATTGGATAACAATTTTCCATTTTTAAAAAATGATTTAAAAATCACTTAGCTAAAGTAAATCTTCAATGGAAGAACATTTATCAACCTAAGAAAATCATAATCATCAATATTATCATACCATAATGTACTAATGAACATTTTAAAATCATCTTATTTAAATTTCATGACCTTAAAAAAATTGAAAACTTTGATAGGAAAGATTATTTTTTATGGTTTCTTTTTTATATGTGTAAAATTTCATGAAAAATTTATCATTAAATGTAATACTTCTTAGTCCTTTTGTTAGAATTGCAAAGATTTTTCAAGGCTTTGCAAATCAAAATAGTATTTTGTTGGATTTTTATATCATTCGTATGTGCATTGATTTCACAACATAATGCTAGATTGAAACATAATCCATCATCTATTACAAAATTTTAGTGAAAATTATTTTTCAAATTTTCACCATGATACATAAAACTTGGTTCGGTATTGAATACTTACGTCATGTTGTGTTGATTGCCACTAAGGAAGCAATTTCAACTTCACCTCTTCTTTCAATTTTTATAGATGATATAATTATAATTGACAATCAAAGTTGAGTTTCAATCCATTGTCATGTGGAGGAAGGTTGGAAGCATGTACTTATTTTGCTCACACTTGAGTGATTAGTTGAAGGTGAGATCACCACTAACATCAAAGTTGTAATTTATTTTGCTATAAGGAGGTTTGGTGGTATATTTAAAGTAAAATTGTTGAATATTTTGTGTGTTTAAGAATTGATAGTGCCTCCACATTAAGGTGTCTAGGAATTGATAATTCCTCCATATTTTAGGGGGTCATATTTGGAGTTATTGCTCTAATTAAGACTTAACAAGCAACCTTTTTCATCAAGATACATTATAACATAGGAACCATAAGTTGCCTTTGTCATTTAAAATTTTACATCAAATTTTCACTTTTTTGTTGCTTTTAGCCACATAAATCACATTTTTAAAAAGCAAATAGCTATATGGGCCCTACTTTCACACATGCCCTTGCCATTTATGTTGCAAATTAAAAACATAAAAAAACCTTCATACCCCTCTTAATTTAGTCATTACAAGACTATAAAATCTAAATACTTAGTGGTAGGAATGAATTTGAACTTGAGGTGTACTTTGCAAAACAATCAGGCTTAATGTGCTTATAATCGACTAGCAACCATTTGGCCCATGAATTAAGATTTGCATGATGTAACATCAATGTATTATCCCATTGGTAAAACTTGTGCAAATTGTATGAAATGCATAATTTTAAATACCTTTATTAAACTTTAAAGGTGTCAATGCTATCATCCTCCATGGTTCTACATAGTTATATTATATGTTTTACATGAAACATAATTTTTTAATGAACACATGTTTTGGTTTACAAAACATAAAATTTAAATTTTTATGTTTTGCGTCTAGTTAGTAAGTTTGAGAATAGGTTGACATTACTACAAGACCAAGCCATTACAATAAACCAACTTCAAGGCATGTTGTGAAAATTGCATTGTAACTTTTAAAAACATTCCCAATAACATAGGTCCAACTTTGCAAATGTTGTGCAAGGGGTTGTGTTGACACCGACAAAGTTCAATGGGGGTGTTTATTGTCCTTCATGTGGAATACCATTTGCTTGACTATTTTTCCAATTTGATTATACTTATTTCAATATTTTTTCAAGTTGATGTTCCTTATTTTGTTAATTCCACTTTGCCAAAAGGTTAAAAGTCCACATCTATTTTACCATTTTGCCAACTACACATTGTTGAGTTGCCAAGTCCATATTGCCAAGTCTCCAAGTCCAAATTGCCAATTGCACATTGTTACCACTACATTGTTAACTCACCATGGGCTAAACCCATCCTTTGGTGGTACCACTAGGAACCACCTCAAGGAATGGTGGCCAAATTGTTTTTTTGGGCCCTTTTTAAAAAAAAAATTATAACTATAATTTTTTTCTTCATGTTTATCCATTGCATGCATTATTATTAAGCTTGAAGTTTATTTTGGAATTTTAAAAATGGAAATTTTAAAAAATTTGTATTCATGTTTAAAATGGCTCCTTTTAGAATAAATAGCCTTGACTTTGGAAATTCATACCTAAATTGTACTTATTCAATTAAATTCCTAATAAAAATAAAAAATAGGATGATTTCAAAATACTTTAGGAAAAAAATTCCCAAGAAAATTTTCAAATCATGTTTCAAATTGGTGTTCCTAACAAAAAAAATTCAAGGAGAGGAACCAATGTTATGTTCTTGAAACTTTTTTTCAATGCATTGATTAAGAATATCAAAAGACACAATATTTTTTGATATTACTGAAATTTCAAGATCTATGGAACCTAATAAATGTGTTCATTAAAAAATTTATGAAAAAATTTATTTAGTGTTTCCTATGATTTTTGAAATTTGATGGGTCTAAGAAAATGAAGGTGTGAGATTCCTAGCAGTATTACCCAAGGATGGGTTTGTCCAAGTCAACTCCATCTTGTGAATTGCTTGAAGTTATTCAAGTTGCCCCAAATTAAAATTTTAGAAGTTACTCAAGGCCTATTTAGTTCATTTAAATGAACGATTCATAACAAACATATATGATTTGAAATAAATTGGTTACAAATTAATAGAAACCTTACATGTTTGGTATAGGGTAAAACACACCCATCACCAAACATAAGCTGATAATTGAACATTTATCCATAAGGTCTTCATTTCTTATCATGTTTTAATGGTCTTCATGGGTATGGGTGAACTCAGTGAAGGTCTAAAATATTTTTTGAACTCAAGAGGCAATTGAAGAATAAAGAAACAAGAATAAAATGAACATGTTTAGAAAACAAAACTTTGTTTTAAAAAAATGCATTAAACCCCACCATTTTTCTAGCCCCATATATTTTTCATTTTTTGTCCATTTTGAATGATCTAAAACAATATGGGTGTGGGTGTGGCCACACTAATAGGAGCCACCTTCACCACATTTGGAATATTTTGGACAAAAATATTTAAATAATTTTTAATTATAAAATTTTCACTATATGATTATGTTAAGGTTTCTATTGAAAATTGTAAAATTTTTGTCATTTCCAAGTCATTAAACATTTTTTTTTTTGGTTTTAAAACATTGGTTATAGTTTTTAAAAAACATTTTAATTCATTTGATTGATTCCAAATTTATTCACATGTTTCCATGATATATTATGAATGTTGTGATATAAATACATTCAACAATTTCAACACTAGTTTAAATTATCATTATTAAACATGAAAATCAAAACATGGGTTACACTTGCAATGGTTTTTGTAATGTGCATGCGCATGTGTGTTAACTTGAGATGTACACTCCTTTGAATTCCAAAAGCAACGAAATTATGTCCAAGGATCTTAAGCTCCAAACATTCACCTTGCCAAACCAGGCATTTATTGTTCCAAACCAAACACCATTTCCAAACCCCACATTTTCCTCACTTTTTGTCCATTTTGAAAAATCTTCATGGTGGTGGGTGCACAAAGTGAAGGTCCACAATACCTCTTTGAAAGAATTAGAAGTAACCACACTATATCTAACATCAACATGTTTACTTTATATTCTATATAGACCCCATGAGACCTTTTATGGGTTAGGTCTTGCTTTAATAAAAAGAAAAAATCAACTTGGGCCTTTTTATTGTTTACCCCAACATGGTCTTGAATCCTTAAACATTAAAAACCTTCAAGTTGTCAATTTTCATTTGGTTGCACTTCCAATTTTAGCTCCATTTTCAATTCCTTTGCCTTGGGGGCACATTAAATATTAAAATTATAAACTACATGTGTCAAACAAGTATTTGGGTGGGTATTAAATAAAGGAATTTTTTTCTTCTTCACCCTAAAATGCAAGCATGATAAAGTAGTGAGTTCAAGATCCTTGTAACAAAAACAAAAAGTAAACATAAAATAAATTATAATATATTAACCTTTAAAATGTTAACTATTTTAGTGGTCAATATGAACATATTTATTACTCATATATATGATATTACAATGATATTGAAGAATCACATGTTTAATATGCATTTAACTATATATTTTTAAAATGTAAGTAAAAATTACAAACTTTTTTTTTTTTCACAAAGCAAGGTTCAAATAGATGAAATATTGGACTTTTTTCATTTTCAAGTTAATATTTCCATAAAATCTACTAATATATGCTTTTCACTTTTACATACCATAATCATATATCAAACTTATAATGTAAAATAATGTTTGAACACAATTTTGACCAATGAACTTCAAAACACATTTGTTTGTTTGTTTTATTGTACTATTTAGAAAAAAAATTGCATTCAACTTACCATCATTTCAATAATGGCCTTCATGGTTTCATAATGTTATTTAAGTGACATTGAAAATTACTTTTTTTACTTGTGTAAAAAAGTAGACCATTTTTAAACTAAATTTTCAACCTCTACTTTTTTTATCTACTTTATCATGCTTTCACATTCTATTATTACATAAGTTTATAATACTCACATATCTTAGCCACCCTACATTTAATTATAATTTTTTTTTTACATCCAATTTCGATAGTCTATATTTATTTAATTTTTTTGTTTTAATAAGCTTGGAGTTAAAAAAGAAATCAAGATTGTTCTTTTAGTGGTGGATCAATTGCATAGTGAACTTGAACAAGCAAGAATAACTACCTCAATATTTTTTTGTAATTCACCTCATTATAAGCATGGTCACCCAATTTTGTGGTCAATGCAATTTTCATTATAAATTAGACATATGAGATTCTAGGCTTAAAAAATAGCAACACAAATGGAATAATAGATTTGGAACAAGAAGCCTAACTTGACAACAATTCCTATGATCCTACAATATTGCATGTTTTACTTCACATGATCACAATAAGATATAAATTGACTATTCTTCACCCATTCTACATGATGGGCTTGGCATATTATTATGGTGTTCTTTACTTTGCAAATCATGGTGATGTTGTTGATGATCCTAACCCAATACCATTGGACCTCCTAAACCCTGTGAAACAATTCACAAAGATATTTGAATTGGAATAATTGATTATTTGGTCATTTAAGTAATAATCCATGTTCAAATTTTGAATGAAAGATGGAAACAATAAAAAGAGAATCAAAGTATAGTTATCATCCTAGGATAAGGTTCAACAAACTTGCTTTTTAAAGAATAATTAACATAAAAAATAATTATATTTTGATTTTCATAATTAACATAACCTTATTATAAAAACTAATTAATTTATACCCAACTACCAATATATGAGACCCTATATTTTTACTCATGTCTTTAGTAAATTTAAAAGAACAGTGTTCCCCTTAGCTCTCTTTTAAACTTGAATTTGATTGGAGTGGGTTGACAATTGTGAAAAGTGGACAAGGAATGAAGATTTTTTTAAAAACAATTTACCTACAAAATCTTACCTTGATATCATACTTACTGGTCATCAAGTTATGCGTTAAGTTAAATATTTCAAACCAACCATAATGTTTAACCTGTGGGTATTATAAGAGAAATAACTAAATAAAATAATTATTGGGGGCATTGCTTAAACAAGAAAATTGATAGTAAGTGGGTATACAAAAAATTCAAAATCTTGTTATTTCATATTGAATACAACAAAAATTTCAAAAACAACATGTCCCCACTAGTTATGAAGAAAAGGAAAAATTGAGCAACATTAGTTAGAACCAATGTTAGTAGGTTCAAGGTGTTAGGTAATTTCAAGTCCAAGTTCTTGATCAAGTTTTGGGGCATTTGGATTGGAGGTTCAAAATTTTGCTGAAATTATATTAGGATCCAAATTGTGCAATTGGCCTATTAATGAAACCCAAGTTGGATCATGCTATTGGGTAAAAACATAGTCAAAGGAGCCACTCAAGTGAGTGGACATTCCTTCAATTTACATTTTTGTATGTTTGAAAGATCACAAGTGAAACATAATAGTTTGAATTGTCATAATGAACTTTTGGAATGTTTTCAATTAATTGTAAAGTTTACATATATGCTCAAAGCTTCACATGAATCAATTTTTTTTTGCATGTTCAAAACACTCAAACCTTGAGAATGGATAGTCCCTGTTTTTTCCAAATGTCCTTTTTTTTATTAAGTGTGTACCATTCCTTTTGAAAATTAGAGAGGATTTTAACATTAATGATCAAAAGGGCGAAAGGATTTGAACTAATGATTTTTTTTTATAATCAATTTGAACACATTTGGTTTTGACCTTGAAAATTATGGACTTTGAAAATGTGTTTTCAACAAAATTTGTTCATATTTATATGATAGAGGGCATGAATGCATAATATAAATAATATAAAATCAATTTTTAATCAAAATATATTTATATTTAAAATGCACAGTTAAAGGGGGTACTCGAAGTATAAATTTTAAAGCTATAAACCAACACAAAAATGACATGTGTCATATGTAGTCTTTGGAAAAGGGTTTTTACCTTTATGCCCGTGGTTCCTTTGACTGTGTTTTCACCTTACTATACCTTTTTTAATAGGTTGAGATTTTTTATTATATAAACAATTTTTTTACAAAGGTAACAATCTAACCTTGCTTTTAAAGCAAGTTATGAGTTTTAATTTGTTGCATGTAACAATTAATACACAATATAACATCTTGAAGTTGTGCACTAGTTGAACAAAAATGATACTAAAAATAATTTGTAGTTTTAGTTGAATTTATGTAGATGGAATTGAACTTGATCTTAAACTAAACCAAGCTTTAATATTTTTGAAGAAATCTTTAGAACTACTAATTTTATAAATCCAAAAAATTATTTTCCAAACCACCCCAAAGGTTCTCTCAAATCAAGCAAAAACCCAAAAAACTAAAAGGCTTTTTTCAAATTCAAAAACCCATACAACATTGGTCAGAACATTCACACAAAAAAATACACAATGAAAAAAGGCCATAACAAAGAGATAACACAAGGACTATTATTGAACTACGAGTATGTTTATATTTTAAACTAAAAAGTGTCCATAAAAACTTTCACCCCCTTCTTTTTATCTTCTCTATCTTATATATTAAAGTAAACATGGTGTCTGTCTGTCTGTGTGGGCAGTGCCTGGAAAATTCTTCCAGTCATTGCCCATTCCATGTGGTGTGCTTTGTAGAAAGGGGGGGGGCCGGGTAAGTTGAGAAATTTCTTGATTTGGGAATTTCGATCTCTGTGACAGTTATTACCCAATTGACAGGGGGGGGGACGGGCGGGGAAGGACCGGGCGGAGTGGGGGGAAGCTTGACGGGTGCATTATGCACCAGGTTCACACTAGTACTTGTAATTTGCATAACATTTAATCATGGTTTAGTGACTTCTTACATAATTGTTTTCATGAGATTTGTGATTTTGGGGTATCCATATATAATGATAGACATTCTTTTACATAATTGATTAATTAATGGAGAAATTGGTCAAGTAATTTGTAAATCATTTCTAAGTGTTTGAGCAAAATGTTTTACACCATTCTAAATAAGGATTTGGGACAAATTTCGTACCTAACATTGTTGGTTAGATTTAAAATTTAAATTTTAAAGACATGTGAGGTTTCTCTGGATATTGTTGATTCCAAATTTGCAAAGAAATTTTTACTTTGAATTTTATTATCTTGGAATGAACTTTCAAAATGTGGGGTTGTTTTTTAAAAATGAACTTTTCAAATGTGGACCCATTTGTTAAAGAGGTTTTTTAATGGTTGTACATTTGAAAGGAGGCTTCTTTGGAGGGAACATAATAAGAACAATCCCCCAAAAAAGCTCCTTTACTTGCAAAGAAATTCATCCATTCAAGTTTCATTGTATTTGAATTAAAAAATTCTTTCAAGCAAAGAATTTGGTCACAGTTTTTGTGTTTACAACATCACCTAGTAGTGAGCTTGGGATGTTAGCAAGATTTGGGTTGCAACCCAAAAGGAAACTTCATCAAAATTGTTTGGTAGGACTTGTAGGAGCCCTTGGAAGTTTTGCAAGTACACATGACATTGACTTGCAACCATTTTACAACTGATCTTTATAAATTGTTGGAGCTATCATTGTAATATCTTTAAACAAGCTTTGGATCATATTTAAAGGGCTTGCAAAAATGGGAGTGGGATGATTGGCAAAGAACATTTGTTCAATTACAATTTTGTAAGAGAATTTTTTCCATGAAGCTTACAATGGTTTAAGAGGTGTTGCTTAGAGATTATTTGTAAATTATGTTCATCATTTTCCAAACCTTTTTTATACCCATAATTTCTTGCTAAATACTCAACATTTTGAATCAATATTTGATTCAATCCAAATCAATAACTCGATCAAACACATATGGGTGTAATCACATTATTAAGGATCGATTTGAGCACGACCAATCTTCTCTTTTAATGTTTACAAGTTTCATAAATTAAGTTAATGTTGGAAATGTGTGTTATATTTGTACAACACCCTTTTTAATATATCAATTTAGCATTTGAATAAGTTTGAAAGTAATCCAATTTAGGTTCCATGCTCCTATGCACTAGACTAGTGACGATGAAATGACAAAAAAAGAAATAAGGGTTTACATTTGAAAACTTTGTTATTTTCAAATGTATATAAGATTCAAATTGTATAAAATACCATCCAATTATCATTCAAGGGGAAATTTAACATTGTTTCAAGACTTTTTTTGACTAATTTTGTGTTGGCACTTTAGTCAATTATAACTAATCACAATGATTCAAAAAGATGTTATTATTTTTCATTACCTTGCCTTTACCCATATCTAAATGGACGTTTTTCAATCTAGTTGACTATATTGCTATTACTTGATGTGGCCAAATCATTGTTACATTCACATAAAAATCCACTTCCAACTTAGTTTTTTTTTCTTGTTGTAATGTTTTTTGACCTTTTCCCTTTCCGAATTAGGTTCATTAGAACCAAGTTGAAGATATGCAGCATATTGTCTATCATTTTTTCTATGAATTCTTGGTCACTCAAAGAAATGTGCAAGTTAGGTGTCTTTTGTAATCATCATTCACAAAGTTTCCCATTTTCATCTATTGCTTTTCATTAAAAGCACCTACATCCATCTATAATGTTGCCAATTTTTGGACCCAAATTACAAGCTCCCAATTTATGTGAAATGAAAAGTCTTAAATGTTTTAATTGTTGGCTTTGTTAATTGGGAAATAGGATTGTGAAAGTGGGAGGTTTCAATTTTTAAAAATGATCATGCTCATAATTACCAAGTCATTGGTGATGAAATTCAATGTTGGCTCACCTGTTAGGTCAATGTTAAAGTTGTGAATTGCATGAAATCACAATATTTGGACAAGTTTATCTTCCATGATTTTATTTATGTGTGTTTTGTTCTTAAACATAGTTGATGTTAGAGTTTTGGTGCTTTGCAAGAGCTCAAGTATTAAAGATGTTCATGGCACAATTGATGATATTGGGTTCTCCTTTCTCCTAGGGTTCATAAAATTGATAGGGCAACTTTTTTTGGAGGGTGAGTATGTGATTGAGAACCTAATTGATCATGGTGGTGGATGTTTATTATGACTTCAAAGTCTTTGGGTTCAAAAGAAAGTCAATTTTCTCATAAATGTACACATTTTTGTTGAAAACATGTGTTTTCTCATTGTCTTTTTTTCTTTTGGATTGACAAATATTGATTTTGGGTGTGGGGACAAAGAAATATGTAGAACATTGCTTGCAAAAGATTTTAAACTTTGGATGCTTTCATTGATTGCTTGATGTGCTTTATAGAGGATATGGAACAAGAATTCAAGCAAAACTACTCATGCTACTTAAACTCATTTATAGACAAGGTTATTCAAGAACCCTAAACTATATCCGATTTCACCTAAAATGTATAGTAGGATGCAAAGAGAAGGGTTGCATGGAGAGAGAAAGAGAGAAATTGGATTGATTGCAAGTACTTTGATGCATAAACATTCAAGCACGATTGAATGAACTTGGATTCATGGTGTCAGGTCACATCTTTGACAACTTTTCATTCTCACATGACTTGTGTATTTGGATGTCCATTCTTGAAATCTGAAATTGCATTAACTTGAACATGTTTTATGCTTTTTTGAATATGGTTTTGATCAATTGTAAGCCAACCAAATGTAAATAGATGCATAATATTTAACATAGTACAAAAATTACATTAAATTATCATAACTATAGTTGATCCTCATCTTTCTATTGGATTCAAATCTCATTTCTTCATAAAGCAGCTTCATATTAGTCCTGGTGGAGTAGAATATAATTAACATATTACCTAGCTTCAAATTATCTTTTTGCCAGCCTAACTAATGAAGATCACAGGCATCTGAAAAATTGGTTGATTTTCATGCAATGTTCCATTTCACAAAAACCCATTTCAGGTGAATATGTTTGGTGCTCCATTCACCACACATGCACTCTCATAGCCAGAGATTGCTCCTGCTGGTTTAGGATACCAGCTAGATATCGTCGTTAAAAAGTCCCACCTTGGTAGAACATTGTAAAATGGGATGTTAACTTGTTCAATATCTGGAATCTGGCATCCTAGGTAAAACTTGGATTGTGATGGGGTGTAAATTGGTTTGGGGGAGATATCTTAAAATTAACTATGACAAAAGATGACATCCGAAATTGGATCCATATAACATTTGTAAGCAAAAACAACATTAGTGATTAGATGATTGTGTCAAAAAGGACTTGTTGAAAAGG
>Ga0116231_10008206_pt1 | contig 18462 bp, 22 predicted proteins | sample S1TSphgellanicum_2_FD_89695 | JGI IMG/M metagenome (GOLD analysis project Ga0116231, IMG submission 89695) | Host-associated microbial communities from peat moss isolated from Minnesota, USA - S1T2_Fd - Sphagnum magellanicum MG | ecosystem: Host-associated > Plants > Peat moss > Unclassified...
CCACAAGAAATTGAGGTTTGACCCCTGCAATCGCTCTCTGAAGTTTTGGGAGTCCACTGGGACTCCATCTCCCAAAGTGGGAGTTGCCTTGGGAGTGTGAGGGTTCACTCCCTCATACTCCCTCACACTTTCTAACACTCCCGGGAGTATGTGATGTGACTCCCCGGTTTCCTCTTGGCCCGCACCCTTGCAATGCCTTTGCCTTGACTCTCGGGCTTCCTTCCTCTTGGCTCACACCTTTGCAAGCCCTTTGCCTTGGTCGCGAGCCCAAGGCTAAGGTTGCGACAAAAATTCTGTCCCATTTCATTAAAAGGAAAGTTTCAATGACACCCATGGAAATAGTGCTGATGATACCGAGAGAATTGGAACACCTAGAGAATCTAATAAAAGTGGCTAGAAAGAAAAAGGATGTAGAAGCTACGAACAATCAGGTGTCCATGGTTTTGGTAACTCCAACACTTCGATGAATCTACATCAACAAAACACATAGGAATAAGACACTCCACTTATCAGTGGAAGTAAATAGTTATTCGGTGGAAGGACTTGTAGACACTGGAGCATCGATGTTTGTCATGGCAGCTGTAGTAGTTCAAGAATTACGACTAATGCACATGGTTTCTGGATTTGAAACTTACAAGACCGCATCAGGAGTAGTTACGCAGGTTCTTAGTCGAATCGATGAGGTACCGGTCAAGGTCGGAGGTGTGCAGTGCACCATGACCTTCATGGTGGTGGACACAGACAACTATGACGTGCTGCTTGGGCTTGATTTTTTGATCAAAATTGGAGCAATTGTCGATGTGGAGTGAGGGTTGATCCAAGTGAGGCACACCAGGTACCAAGGTAAAAGTGTTACCATTGACCGTGGTAAACATGTTACAGAAGATGAACTCGGAAACTCTGATGCAGGAAGTTGCTAATGCTCTGGGAAACACGCATCTCAATGGAAATTTGGACACGATTGTCAAAAAGCCATCTTTGTGTGAGCACATTGCAACAAGACGAATGGATGCACTGGCATTAGATTCCGACTCTAATACCAATGAGGATCGTGTAGGCGGGCTTCAATTGGTGGAGCCAATTGATGACGAGTCTGAGTTCGGAAACACCAGACTTGAGGATTTGGTATTGTTGGAGGGACCTCAGCAAATGCTGCAGCTGACGTTGCAAGAGCAAGCTGATGATTTCATGAACGAGGAAATCACAGATGCTGATGACTATGTTGATTGGATCAGGTGGGTTTCTGATGCAGAGCAAGGAAAGCAAGCTTTCCCTGGAGTCGCGACTTGCGCATAAGTGCCTATGTTACTACAAGTCCAGCAAATGGACCTTGTTGACTCTCACAACAGCTCCAAGGAGCGGTTGGCGTTGTCTAACAACCGTAAGGCAAATTCGAGGTGGGGAGAGATTTGCCAAAAGATTTGAATTGATCAGCACCTGGATGAGAAGAAGGAACAACAACTCTGGGGAGTATTGGAGCGATATCAGGATGTGTTTGCTTGGAACAAGGGGGAGTTAGGCTGTTGTACTGTTGGAGAACACTCCATAGACACACAAGGATTTCCACCTTGCAAGGTAGCTCTTGGTCAATTGTCATACTGGGAGGAGGCAAAGGTAAAAAGATAGATTGATGTGTTGGTGGAGTTGGGCAAGATGAAGCCAAGTGATTCTGAATACGCCTGTCGTGTGACCCTGCCAGTGAAGAAGGACGGGAGTAGGCGATTCTGTGGAGACTACCGACCGCTCAACTTGTAGACACGGTGTGATTCGTTCCCCATGCCTCTTGTTGACGATGTGATTTCCCAGTTGGGGAAATTAGCTTGGTTTTCTGCACTAGATTTGCAGTCAGGATTCTGGTAAATTCGTATGGCTCCTGAAGATATGAAGAAGACGGCATTGGTTACCAAGATTGGATTATATGACTGGACAGTTATGCCTTTCGGTCTTAAGAATGCGACCAATACTTTCACCAGAACAATGTCGTTAGTCTTCAAGGAATTGGGAGATAAGTTCCTGAAGGTATTCGTGGATGATCTCAATGTCCATAGCGAAAATTGAGAAGACCATCTGCGACACTTGGAAGCTGTACTCTCCAAGCTCAGGGAGGTGAACTTGAAGCTAAACCCAGGCAAATGTTGTTTCACTGCTGAGAGTATCGTGTTCCTGGGCTATGTGGTCAGTAGGGAAAGTACCAAGCCAGATCCTAAGAAAATTGATGCGGTGTTGCGTTTTCCAGAACCAACGATGGTCACTAGTGTCAGGTCTTTCCTGGGACTGACAGGGTATTACCGAAAGCATGTACGAAGATATTTGAGGTTGGCTGGTCCGCTGTTTGAATTGACGAAGAAAGACGTTGCGTTTGTGTGGAATCAGGACTGTCAGCAGGCGTTTGATTCTTTGAAGAGAGCATTTGTTGATGCTCCCATACTAGTACGTCTGGACTTCAAAAGGCCATTCTGCCTCGATGTGGATTGGTCAACGAAAGGAGTTGGTGCCGTCCTGTCACAAAAGGAAGGTAGATTTGAGAAAGTGGTGGTGTATGCCAGCAAAGGGCTGACGGTGGCGCAAAGGAAATTTCACCCCATGGAAGGGGAGTGCTATGCATTGATTTGGGGGATCATGCATTTTAGGCAGTATTTGCACAGGAACCATTTTACTCTGCGAACAGACCACAAGCCACTTGAGTGGTTGGCGACGTTGTTAGACGCACATGGCAGGAGAGGCAGATGGATCGATATGTTACAAGACTTCAGTTTCAAGATCCTCGATCGACCAGGCTTGAGGCATACGAATGCAAATGCTTTGAGCAGGAACCCAGTAGGGCATGCCACGGATGATGATGACTTCAGTGAAGAAATCCAAGACATTAGAAGTCCATCGACTGACACATCTAAAAGAGAAGGGGAGACTCTCTTTGTTTGGACTGTCGAAGAAACAGAATGGCTCGGCGTCAAGGGAAAGGACAGGGGGTGTGTACAACATAATGTGTGTTGTGACATGGTCATATGCATCACAAACATTAAGTATACATACTACATCATGGAGGTGACAAACTAATTATATAGTACATTCAAGTACATACATACAAAATCACTATATAAAATGGATATGACATACTACACTTTGAAGTACATGCTTGCATTTTTATAATGCATATACATACACATAATGTATAAGGATGTATGTGGCGTGTACTTCAAATGTAAATACTATGTAATGGAAATGACATACTACTCATACTTTTTTGTTGAAAATGTTCATGTTTCAAAGGTTGAAAATGCAAAGGTCTCAAGTTTCAAGTTGAAATTTATCTTTACTTATTGTCACTAGGTAACAATGTGTCTTACATCAAATTACAGTAAAGGTGCAAAGTGCATGTTTCAACTTTCTATCACACAGGGGGCATATGTCAATCCAAGCATATTGTTCCTAAACAAATAATTGGTTATAAAATTATCAATGAACAAATTAAGTGATGGCAAGGTTTTGTGTACATAATACAACTTTGATGCTTTTGCTTTTACATTTTCATTATATAAGGTTTGGATTAAGTATGTAATGATTGGAAAACACAAAAACTTGACCCAGGTTATAAAATACATATAATGTTTTAACCTAAGTTATATTTGACCCATGTACAATTATGTCGTCTGATCCATGGCTTAGGTTATATTTAACCCATGTACAATTCAACCATTTGACCCATGGCTTAGGTTATATTTAACCCATGTACAATTCAACCATTTAATACATGGCTTAAGTTATATCTGGCCCATGTATAATTCAACCATCTAACCCATGGTTTAGGTTATATGTGACCCATGTACAATTTAACCCATGCATAATTTAACCATCTTACCCATGGCTTAGGTTATATTTGACCCAGGTTATATCTAACCCATGTACAATTCAACCATTTGATCCATGGCTCAGGTTATATCTAACCCATGTACAGTTTAGCCATTTGACATGGATTAGGTTATATCTAACCCATGGTTATGATTAAAAGCAATTTCATTATCCATGGCTCAATTTCTAAACACATGATGAAGTTTGCCTCCCAATCCATGGATCAAAATGAAGTAAGTACAACACATCAAAGTGCTTTAGGTGTTTTTGTCAACACTAATAGTTAAAATACAAAGAAACATTTTTCTAGCCAAAGCCATATTTATATTGTTAATCTCTAAGATCCACAAGTGTAAGAATCTAAAAAATGGAACTTGATCTTTCCTCTAAATTTTATGAAACATATGCCAATATGCAATCAATTACATATGGCTAAATTAAATATCCTACAAACCAAATAATGTCAAGAATAGGTTTGCACTTTGCACCTCTATAGCTGTACTCAAAACCCAAACTAAACCAAACTAATGATCAACTTGAACTTGCTTGGCATTAAGTGCAACAAAGAATAAACACAATCAACACTATGATTGTCACCTCTAGCCTAACCATGAACTTCCAATTTAAGTATGGAAAACTCAAATTTGCACACATCGTGTCCTAGTTGAAACACATAAACTTATGCATTCTCCAAGCTTGATTGGATAACTTCAAGTGTCTCCTTTGAGAGTTGATAAATGGGTTCATCTCCTTTCATTTTATGATGGGTAGGTAGCATAAAGAACTTGCATGTTAGGACTAAATTGGCAATAAGAAAAACAACTTGTGAATTTGTTAAACACTTATAGTTAACGTGCATCCCCATGCACATGTGAATGGTTCTTGCACGACATGTTTTGTTTGTTGGCATTGTAAAATGTAGAAATCTACCCCTTCCTCATTGCCTTCTTTTGCTACAACAACAAAGTTGTCCCCAATTTGTAGGAGGCCAACCATCCCATATCCATCCTATGAGCCTTCCAAACCCACCTCTTCATCTTCCTCCATGTTGGCACATACAAATTGTGTGTCTTTAGTGCAAAGTTTGATAATCTTCCATTCAAGGACATGGCTTTGATTTAAACAATGCTGATAGTCCCTTTCAAAACATGATGTGCAAAAACATGCAAGAGGCCTTACTACAAGCCTGGTTGGGTTAAAGATTAAAAAAAACATGAATAGAATGGAATTTACTAGAACTAGGAATGCTATCATAAGCATAGAGATTACTTCTATCAATATGTTCAAGTTTAACATTCCAAAAAAACCTAGATATTGTTCCTCGAGAACTTTCATAAGATGAAGGTACACAAAAAGACATTGTGTGGTAAAAAATTGTATGTAATCTTCCACATTCTATAGCCTCTTCTCTAGATTATGAATTTGCTCATTCCTTAAGGCTTGCTTCACCACAGCCCCTATTCCATCCCACTCCCCTTTCCCATGCCTTGTCCCATGTCATAGTACACCCATTAGTAAACCCAGGATATCAAGCAACAAAGTACATTGCTCAGCAACCTTTGAATTGCTTAGCACAACCATCACTCCATACCCAATGGTGTGTTGGTTTGATTCTGCATCCTGACATCCAATCCCAATGCATCATAAAACAATGTTGCATGAACATAGTGTCATGTTCCTTATCATCTGAGACATAAAAGTGTGTTTCCTTGATGATTTTTTTATCATCATTCCCTTGTCCAGTAATTTGGTCTACACAAAATGTGATGTGAACCAAAATGGTAATTTGAAATGAATGCCAATGCATGGATTGAATTTCAGTTTGCATTTCAAAACTATAATTATCTACAAAATCTATATGAGACTATCATATCTGAAAGCAAATTATCCATACTCAACCTACAATGCACATCTTCCCACCTTGTAATGAAATTGTGGGTCACAAACCTTTGTAGGTTTGGTCATAAGTAGTTCAGGAATGTGAAAGCTGATGTCTCCATGAAGCATTTTTTAACCCTCTTTTTAGGGTTTCCATCTTTACCTAGCCCAATGATCTCTTGTTTGAAACATCTCCATGAAACTAGCCACTCATTAAAATGTAAAGATTCCTTGGGGCAAATAGGTAAAGCATATATTCCACATTGATGATAATCACCCATTAGGCATTTTAATTTATGCCAATTTTGAAACTCTAGCTTAGGACAAAGATAATCTTCCCATAACATGGTGGCCCCAAAATACATCTTATCATGGGTTTGGCAATGTAAATTGGAATTTATAACTTTGTAAATAGAACATTCACACCCACAAACATTAATTAGCAACTTTGGACAATCTATCATTTTATGTCCATGCAAACCACAGATGTGACATGCATATGAAGATGTCTTTTATGATTTTTGACTTGGTTGTGCTACCTTTGTGGTTGCCATTGTGGTTTGCTTTTTCTTCTTTTTGCATGTCTCCACATTATGATTTGTCATCCCACAATTTGTGCAATGTTTGTCAGTCTTCCCTATATTACTTTGTGTTTTTGTTGGTGTTGCATGTTTGGTACTTTGTGGTATTGACAATGCACTCCTTAGTTCTATAGTAGTCATACCTTCTTCATAAACCATTACCACCTCCTTCTGCTATTGTAGTGTTGATCGCTTTGTCCATGCAATCGCAATTCTAAGGTATAATTGTAAACCCGTTCTAAACATAGTATTTAGAAAATTATTTGTGGTTAATGCTTATAAACCATGAGCCAACTTCTAAATTCACTCATAGTAAACTTCCACCCTCTAAGTGTCCTCCTATTTCATGTTCTTTAGCTCCATGTATATTTGTTCATCATTTTAAGTCTTCCGATGACGTTTGTAAAATGTTTGTGTAAACTCCAAAAAAATACAGTCAGGAAATTCTGACATGTAATTATGGCACCAGTTCGATGCCAATCTCTTAGCATATAGCTAAATGCATTAATGATATACTCTTTAAAAGTTTTAACATTTTCTTTTATTACATAATTGAACACTCTAACATGAACATTTGGATTAGTGTCTTTTTTGAAATGAGGATACTTAAAAGCTACCCTATTTGAACTAACATAATGGCCATCTCTGTGATCAATAATTAGTGTAGTTAGGGTAAATGGTTCTTGGTATCCTCCTCTTGGATTCGCAGCATTTGCATTTCTATACCTTCCAATAGCCATTAAGTTCATCAATGGTCAATCTGTAATCTTGTTCACATGAGTAGTCATTATCGGATTAGTAAACACCATTTAAAGTGTGCCAACAACTTTAATAGTAGCTATTGGTAATGCTAAACTTTGACTCAAATTCCTTACTGTCGAGACTCCACCTGATTCGCTACCCAATTTTGTTGTAGATCTAATTAGTATTCCCTTTCTGATAACATTTATGCTAGGTGCAACAACTGTTTCCACTCTTGTGGTTGTTATACCTACATCAAGTGATTGAATAACTCCTACTTTAGCATGTTGTTTCCAAGTTTCAACAATTGTCACTTCTAACACTATTGGTGAAGCTATGTTGACATGAGATCGACAATGTTCTAGTTTACAGTTACCCATTGGTATCCATTATGGTGTAGTATGTGGATGTGAATACCCCTTTGGTTATTTGGTCCTGGTTTGAATAGATGGACGAATTTGTCGACTTTGTGGTCCCAATTGGCTTCCCAATTCCATGCCTCTAAATCTGCTCTGAACTATAAGAATTCCTAATTCTTGTTCCTGTGGTTGATCCATTAATGCTCCTCCCACATTGTGTAATTCCACATGTTTAGCAATACTTGTTTTGATGTGAAAAGGCACAAAAGGATAATCCATGATTACATGTGCTTCTTCCGCACATAATGCACAAACCTTTGAAAGTAACCTAATCATCTTTGAATCCACAAATTCATGATCCTGTGTTTTGGTTATGTACTTGGTTTAATCCAACTCTAGATTCCCTTGATGTGACTATGATTGCGGTACTTTATCCAATGCATTCACCTATGCCTTTACATACTCAAATGATGTGGGTAATTTTCTTCAATCTCTTCAAACACATCAACATTGGTGTTTTCATCCACCTCCCAATGTCCCACTAGTTCATAGTAATCTAAAGATGCAAACTGATACACAAATTCTTTTGTATACTTCTTATAACATCCTTCTTTCAACTAATCATTGACTCTAGACTTGATATTTCTTGTAGTTGATCAAGTACTACAAAAGTCCCTGTTTTGTTTTGATTTCTATGACTCTAAACCATAGATTGTGGTTGAAAAGTATATTGCATCCGCTCATTCGAATGAGTAGTCGACTACATATTTTTGTGTGGAGATTGTCATCTAGAATTGTGCCTTTTTTGAAGACCCCTAATCCATACGTCTCATCGTACCATTTCTTGTGGTAGAAATGAAATGTGCCCTATAGGCCTCTCTTCAGTTCTCAAAACTCGTTTGTCCAACATTAGATTCTGATATGGGGTTTCTATAAGCCCTACATATTCCTTTCCATTTTCAAAATTATCTTTTGTTTGATTTTCAATAACTTATCGATTTGCCTCCAAATCCAATTGTTGCTATAAATTTCGGGTCACCATATAATTCATCTTGTTTCATAATTCTTCATTTTCAAAGTTTATAGATTGCTTTGTAGTCCTGACAATGTTAACCGTGTAGACCTCTAATATTTTCTGACATACCCTTTTAAATTTTGAATTAAAAAAAAAAACAACACTACTCGTTTGAACATTTTCATCTACAATATATAACAAAATTTGTAGAAAACCTTTCCATTACTGAAAGAAAGAACATGAAAAAATAATTCCCCACAAGATGATCGCTAAATGGAATAAGTGAAATTTAAATTCTTGTAAAATATTTCATATTACTATAACAACAAAATTGCATTTCACATGCATATGTTCATTATTTCTATTTTAAGTTTCAACAAACTTAAAACTACCAAGATCTGATTCATGGTTATTACATATAACCAAAATCTGCACTTCAGAAGACATTGTATAAAACTCTAGAAACAAGATTACAATTCATTTGATCATAATTTGATATTACAGAAAATTCACACAAAAGATGAACATAGGATTCATTGTAGAAGTCTATGCTTTTCTATATTACTGAAAACATGAATCCAAATTACAACATAATCCCATGTTTTGTTCAAAACAAACATTTAAAATTTGTGCTATATCAAAACAGAATCTATGGTTTTCTACTACAAGTACCTATAACTCCTGCTACTCGTTTTTAAACTTCGTGTCTCATCTTCTTTCTCTCCTATTCTCCAAAACTCTAACCTTTTGAACTATCCCAAGTCACATCATCATGATCAAAACAACATGAATTCAAAATTCAAATTAACAAAGTTCCCTGATCAATCCATATCCTAACTGCCTTGTTCATCCAAAATTACATACTCATCCTACCCTTAACAATGATATCAAATGATTTTCAAGTAGTTGTAATGGTTTACAAGTTAGAAAACTAGTTGTACAGTTCAAATATAGGTTATAAATCCTCAAAATAAAATAGTAAAAGTAAAAAGTATGACAAACATTTTGTTTACTAACCCTATTTTCTTACAAGGAGGACTAGTTGGTCATGTAATGTCAAGTAGATATTGCAAGTATTAAGTACTTGTGTACAAGTAGGAGTAGGACATGCATTTTGCCTACTATTCTTACTATCTTGCAAGTAGAACATGAATTGGTCAAATGAAAGTATTGATTGTAAATTGTCCAAGTAAAGTGGTAAGGGTGCAAGTAGAACAAGCAAAGTGGTAAGGGTGCATGTAAACCTTCCAAGTACAATGGTAAGGGGTACAAGTAGAACATGTCTTTTCTTCAAGTAACAATTGCTTCACAAGTAAATTAGTTGTAATTCACAAGTAATTCAATTATAATGAAAGTAGATTCTACACTTTTCAAGTAATTCAATTGTATTAAAAGTGGACTTTAGACTTTCCAGGTAGATTGTAAGGCTACAAGTAGCACAAGATATTATGCATGTACTTGAGAATTGAACTCTAAGTTTCTTCTATGTGTATTGCCAAGTATTTTCATGCATAAGGTACAATTAAATTTCTAGTGAAGTAAAGAGGTTTTAGATATATGATAGAGTATGTTTAGGTTTACATCAATATTTATGTGTGAATTCATGTTGGTTACAATGGGCCCAACTTATAGCTATACTCCAATTCTGGATTTATCCTCAAGGTCAAGTAGTGGCAATGGGCCTAGGAATACACTAAAGGTGCAAAGGCAAGTGCCTGTAATTGAATCATTTTTTTTGGTTTCCTAATGAATGAATGAAACTCATCCCTTTCCTATAATAAGCATTGGGCACACATGCAACTCTTGCACCAGTTGAAATTCTAGTTTTCTTGGGAATAGGGTATATACAATGGGTCCTACAAAGACATGGAAATTTTTTTATAATCTTTTTTTTTATAAATTATCTCTTTTTTTTTCTTTTTTTTTCTTTTTTTTTTTCCATGAATTGGAAAGTTACAAGCTTACTTGTAATGGATAAGCAAGGCAAAGCAAAAGTTGTGTGCTATATACATGGCCCTCCAGCTTCTTATGTGACTCACCCACTTACTTACTTTATGTGTGATGATGATCATTCCATTTGATCAGGCCATCTCACCCAAAAAAAGCTGTATATGGTTGACGTTATATCAAAAGAAGACCAGGCCAAGGAGCTTGAGCCCCATGAGGCAAAAATTGCAAGGGAGAGTGAGCTTATGCAGGACAAAGATGTGAGAGTGGCGCTAAAGAGGAGGAGACCCCAGTGCTATGACAGGCAACAACAATTAGAGTTAGTGTTGGCCACTCAACAATTGTTTGAGTCTGGTGAATGTGACTTGGTTGCTGCAGGTTCGGATGAGGAGGACGAATGGGGCGCAAGCACAACGCACCAAGATATATGGGAAGATGTGACCTGTATGGATTTACTACAAGGAGGCATGCTATCAGACACTGTTGATCCTGTGGAGTCTAAGAGAGCAAAGAAGAGGATATCGAACTACCACTGGCAGGATCAATCACTCTATTTCAAGGGCTTGCTTGTACCAAGGCCAGAAGACCGTATGGGACTAGTAGTCCGAATGCACAAAGACCTAGGGCATTCTGGAGAAGAAAGGACTCTGGTAGAGGTATGTAGGAGGTATTTTTGGCACAATCGAATTAAGGATGTGAAGACTGTGGTGAAGATATGCCAACAGTGTCAGATGGTGAGAACAGTGGGGAGTATACGCTCTGAAGATGAAGAGTTAAAAAGCATACCCGTATGTGATCTATTTCATAGAGTGGCTATGGACACTGCAAGACCATTGCCTGAAACTAAGTCAGGAAATAAGTACATACTGGTGGCAATTAACCACTATTCCAAATGGTGCGAGGTAAGGGCAATTGTTGATCATGGTGCTAAAACTGCAGCTAGGTTTCTGGAAGATGACATAATCTGCAGGTATGGAGTCTCCAAGTTTGTGCTCACTGACAATGGTGGGGAATGGGCTGCAGAGTTTGATATTATGTGCAAGGACTACGGCATCCAGCATTAACACATTGCGCCCCAGTGGCCTCAGTGTAATGGGATGGCGGAGCGTTTGATCAAGACCATCAAGCACGACATCACCGTTCTTGCTGCAACACCAAGAAGCATAGACTGTTGGGATGAACATCTGGCCAAGACATTATTTGGGTACAAATGTGGGATACAGGCTAGCACCAAGTTTTCACCCTTCATGATCCTGACACGTCGAACACCACGTCTTAGGGCAGACAATTACCTGCATGCTCTAACTGCTACGACTAATGATGATGTTGATGTTGAAGTAGCTGCAGCGCAATTTTTGCAGAAAATGAAGCTTGTAACGAGCATCCACGAAAGTGTTTTACTCAATGTGGAACAAGCGCAGCAGAAACAAAGGAGGACCTATGCTACCAGGAAAGGTAAGCATACTTTTGAAGGTCTTGTTGCAGGTAAAACGATGGTCAAAATGAAGAAACCAGGAAGGAAGAGAACCTTGGCTGCAAGCTAGGAAGGTCCATACCAATTCATTGGGCATGCAGATGGAGAAGGGAACTTTGATTTTGAAGACGGAAGTCGAGTGTGCATCGTCCAGGATGCAAATGGACGACAATGGGAAAGGCCTCGTAGAGATCTTTAGATCTATCACGTTCTACAAGAATAGATGAAGCTGAGGGACTCAGCTTTTTAAAAAACAGAGGGGTTACATATGTGACCGAACAATAGGTCACCCGATTAGTGTGAACATAACCAGTTGTTTGAGCTGATTTTGTAGCCGTCAATGGTTCTGCCTGCGGGGATCTCTCCATTACTACTGGAAAAATGCATGGCGGCTGCTTCTGGAAGTACTGCGAAATCCGATCACGCGCGAATGAGGCGGCGCGGATTATGGCGGAGTGGAGCTGCATTGATGCGTGGGAGTGGATGCAATGTCGGCGGGGGAGAGGAGAGAGGATCGAAGAAACCAAGGAGGATTGGCAGAAAAAGTAGAAGATCAAAGAGATTTTTGGGAGGTGGTAGGCAAGAAGGTAGTGCAGATCATGGTAGAAGAGTGTAGAAATGCATAGATGGATAGCAGAGAAGGTCTTTTAGCTCTGGCTAGTTGTTGAAATTTTTCGCTGCACCAACAATTTAGCTGGGCAAATGTGAACAAATTTGCGGGAATAGCTGAAAAAGGTTATAGCCGAGGACTTTGTTTTTGATGAATGTAATACAGTAAGAATGCTTGTACTCGCTGGGCTCAAAATGAATGAAGATGTAAGCTTCAGATTCGATGATTAGAATCTGTTGGTTTTGTAAGCATAAGTGACGTTTGTGTGAAGATCAGCGAGTGGAGGCAGGAGAGTGTTAGATGAATTCGGGAAAAGATCAAAAGTTGTTGCTTGCTGTCAAAATCGCAAAGAACTCGATTTGGTGTAGGTACACTCGATCGTCCGGTTTGTTGTTGGGTCTTACACCCTCTCTTTTAGGTTACACCATGTCTTCAGCAAGTTTACAAAACTCCAACTTCTTCACAAAACTATTTGTAATATATATAACACACAAAATGACTAGCACCAATTTGCATACCAAATTAGACAGTTACAATTTTGTGGGTGTGGGTTTTTATAACGGAGATGTGAGATGATCTCTTTCATGTTTGTCTCCATACAACAAGTTGAGAATATAATGTACAATTCATCTTAATATCTTAACTATTGAAGAAGGTTGTTTGTTTGTTTATTTTGTCACATTGAGATCTCCCAAATCACAAGCTTCTCCCTACAGTGGCACCCTATGTATGGATAGAGAGCCCTCAATGAGCACAGGTGCATCACCCAGATGGTTTCATAATTCAGACCTACAGACCATGCTGTGAGAGGTATTGAATTCTGAGTACTTTAAAGATGAAGACAGATGAAGACAAGATGAGTACATTCCGGGAACATGTAGCCAATTTCACAATCAGGCTTTGTGAGAGTCAATTGCATTTTGTTTGTGAGATTTACAGACTGACCTTGAAGCTTCCAAATGTTGTCACCTTCCCTTCTCACAGCCACCCATGCCACAATGTGAATTGCCTCCATATCCATGTCTTTGTATTCCTCCCAACTTAAGCTTAAAAGCTCCTTACTGCCTGACAACGATGGGACATATATATATCCGTTCCGTTGTTCAGCTCTTGGGGCCATCATTCATGAACTTTAGTTCTCAATGAAAATGTCTGATATTTCTTTCTTAGGACTTCCATGACATGGAAGTGGGAGGGAGAGGATGTGGCAATCAGAAAGTGTGTATGAGAAAAATGAATTCTTAACGACTATGAGCTGGTCTTTCAATTGAAAAATTTCCTAACTCTCTCCTGTACAGAATACTGAGACAGTCTGTAACTGGTGCAAAGATGCACACAAATGAAGGCCTACCATATGGATGTGTGACTATCCATCTTGTAGGAAAAGCTGTCATGTGCTTGAAACTCTGAACCCAAATCCAGTAGCCCAGAGTTACGCGTACATTCAGGGTGTGGATCTGGGTATCTGTAGACATCAGTGCAGTAATCATACACTAACATATTCTCAGTCACCCATTGCAATCGAACCAACTGTTCAACATCCAGGTCCTGGATTGTAGCCTTGTTCAGCAATGCATCAGAATTCCTTGAGATGCAGGGAGCTATATGTCCCTTGTACCAAGGCACCTCACAGCCTTGCACATCATAACCTCGGTATCTTGCTGCAAATGGTGCTTTAGCCCAGTTCAATTTTATAGCTCCAGATTGAGTTGCCCATTCCTCACCATTCCACAAGCTGGCAAACACACTCATTGGCTGTCGACATGGGTATGGTACACCCAAGTCCTCATTGTTTCTGTACACTCGGATAGGTGTTTCATCCACCATGAAAATGATGATCTTCTTGTTCCAGTGAATGGTGTAGTTATGGAAATCGGCTGTTGGGTCAAACCATAATTTGATGCGCTGCTCCCGATCTCCGACTCCAGCTGCATACACATTGGTTTGCAGTACATACGGCTTGCCAATCTCATTTCCCAAGAACTCAAAATCAAGCTCATCATGCTTCCCACTCAAAGACGATGTGTAGAAAGTGGTGACAGTTCCTGCCGAATCACCAGGATGCAGCTTCATTTGAATACTGATGCACCCAAACAAGTATCTGGTATTAGAGGCAAATCCTGCAGCAGCTACCCTGTCAAGGACAAGCTCTGCAACCTCACCATTCTCTAATAGCTTGTAATGATCTGCATCTGCTGTGCTCCAGAAATGGCTACGGAACATTGAGTCTGGGCTTGCTGGCCCTCTGTCCATAGATGATTGCACTGATATTATTGCTGAGATGAATACCAGAATTGCTAACAGTAAGTGGCAGTCACATTTTGATTCCGGCATTGCCAATCTTGATTGCCGCAGATTATTCCCATCATTGCATTCCATTAATCTTCTCTCCATAGCTGCAAGCAATACAGCCCAGGAAAAAAAACCCATCCCTCTGAAATATTCAGATTTACATTTAGCAGGGCTCTCTCAAATCAACAAGCCACGGAAAATGCAAGTCCAAACTTAACACGAGCAACGTCTCCCTCAGTTGATCTCAAAATATTGAACTACAACACCTGAAAAAATTAATTGTTTGCATTTCTATGTATCAGCTTCTGAAGATCCCTGGGGTACAACGGTGTTTGAAAAAGATGCAGTGAGCAGTAGCAGCAGATATCGAAAGGGGAAAAAGCCAACTGCAGTGAGTAGGAGCACCACAACAAGGAGCGCAGGCAACAACGCATCATGCAAAAAGAAAACCAAGTTCTCGAAAACCTAAGAAAAAGACGACGCAGAAAAAAAAAGACCCATGAAGGCCTTGAAGCTAGACATGTCTCATGACCAAAAAAACCCATGTTGCATGATGTGGAGTAAAGGATGCAAGGAAGATTCCAGCACTCAAATGCATGTGTAGCAGTAGAAGTAGATATTCTGTGAGTGCCGCGTACCTTCTTAAACCTGGGAAAGCTGCAAGTCAGGTTGTTGATGTACACTACTCTCAAGCAGGCAGTCCCCTCTCTGGGAATGTGTGGGGGTGGGGATCTGATAGCTCCACTGCTTCCCCAGAGTACGAAAGATTTGGTTTATTGCGGCAGATAGATCTAGCCGTGCAACTACTGCTACGTGTTGTTTACTAGTTGTTCTCTCCTTTCTACACATACTACCTGTTTGCCGCTTGGGTTCTTCTTCCAAGAAGAAACAAGCGCCAAGCCAAGCGGATATTATACCCTTGTCCTTGCAATTAGTTGTTCCTGGTCAGGCAAAAAAGCTACTCTCAGAAGCACCTCTCTCTCAGCAGCTCTGCGTCATTCTCTACATTCCTGGCATGGAATTCGGGGGGGGTGGGCACGGCCACTTTACACTTGGGAAACGAAACGGACAGATGTGAGCTGACAGTTTGGACCCTTTTGTTTGCGTCGTCGAGTCGATGAGGAAGCCGCGTCGCTTAATATAGGCTACAAAGCTCACACGCCACCACAACGCCAACACACGAAGGTGTTGTTGATCAACTCCCCCGAGGTTGGCGCAGTCCAGTGTCAGACAGGGAACAGAAGACGGTGGAATCACGCCGCATCAACAGCAGCAGCAGCAGCAACGGCGGCAGCAGCAGCGGCAACAGCAGCACAAGACACCCCAACGAAGCAAACAGAAGCCCCAAAAAAAGCGAGGAAAATCAAAGGTCTCACAACACGCAGGTGCAGACCCTGCCCATCGAATAAATGAATTTGGGTATTTATATTTATGATGTATTTCCTGATTGGTGTTTTTTTATTAAAAAAATTATGGATGTATTTTTATTTATTTATTAAAAAATATGGATGTGTTTTTATTTATTTATTAAAAAAATAATGGATGTGTTTTTATTTATTTATTTATTTGTGAGTATAATTTCCAAATTTGAAGTTTCATAATACACATGTCCAAATAATTATGGATGTGGTTAATATTATGTTTGTGTTATTTGGGAAGGTAAATTTTGGGACATAGCCTTGTAATTTAAACGCAATGTGTATGGGTTTATGAGTTGTCCAATAAGCTTTAGTGGATCCAAATGATCTTGTTTGTATTAGTGTTTGCATTGGTCCATATGTGATCTATTTGAGTGTTATAAATAGTAGTTGTTTCGAAGAAAACACGTTTTAAACCATAAAATTATCCATAAAATTTTGTAGTTCCATTGATTGTAATGTGTTTGTTAACATGTTCATATTGAAATTCCCAAATTATTATAGTTGGACAATCCGTAAATATTTTTTGGACAATAGTTTTTTAAATGGAAAGGAAATAAGATACTTGCATTTTTTACAGTTTATAAATTGTAATTACATGTATAGCTTCTCACGTAATTTTTATTAAAGGTTGCGACAATGAATTTTTATATTTGAATTTGTTATTGAAATTGTGTTTGACAAAGAAACCATTTCATCATAAAGTATCATTATTCCATGTTGATCATAACAAGATATTAAATTTGTTATTTAGTATAACATTGTGAATTTTTTCATATGTACAAATATTTTGTATTATTGTTTCATTAAAGCAAAAAATATGTGATGAAGTTTTGATTTACAAGGATGTTTTGGAAATGTAAATGTAAAGAATGAAGGTTAAGGGATTGATAGGTAAAGGTAAAAGGAGAGAAGTCCAATAGTTTAGGGTTTGCCATTTTTGATAAATAGGCGTTCCAATGATGTAAAGAAGGAACATTGTAAATAAACATGGATTTCCAAAGACATGGTGTGTGTGTGTGTGTGTGTGAGCAATTCAATCTATGGCATGGGTAGATTTAAGAACAACATTGTATATTTGTGAGGGAGGTTTGTGACCTGGTAAAACATCAATACAAAAAAGTAAGGCAATGAGGTAGTTTGCTAAGAAAGCTCGAACCATTGGGTATGTGGTACTTTAATGGATGGCACGAGCAAGAACCCAATAGCTTATGAAAGGGAAAAAATGTATGTAAAAATAATAAATTAACATGGATTATATGAGTATAAATTATTTTTTATAAAATTTCAAATTAAGCATTGTTAGTTTATATTGTTTTTTTTTTATAAATGTAACATTTTTAATTGTACAATGGAATCTACATGGAAATTTTTGTTTGATAATGGGGAAAATAAATATAAATGTTCTTTTGAATGAATACAAAATAATGTTGTTTATACATGTGAAGCCATGTTTTGTTACACCAAATGGATCGAATGCTAGACAATCAAAAGTTAAACCTTCTACACAATGTATAGCGTGTCCTACAACTAATTAATTAGGGAATTGGATTCTTGTGATGAAATGGGTATGATTGGTACCTATTTGTATTTCAACAATTTTTCATTCAATTGGTGTCCATTTTTTGTCAAGTTTAAGGAATTTTTTATATATTTGTGAATTTTTTAATCTTGTTTTGATTCCAATTTGAGGGTTTTGGAAATGTATCCATATGAATGATTTTGAAAAGGTTTATGTATAAGTTCTTAAAATCCCATTTGCACCATTTACAAGATCGTATATTGTTATCTAATTCCTTGCACATAATTTGATTAACATATTTTTTTAATTAATAATTCATGGTGGAGGCTAGGCTTGGTATCATTAATAATTTGAAATGGGAAGAACATGTTTCAAAATGAATGTCTTTTGCATGAAATGGGAATGTTTGACCCATTGTGTTTTGAAATATGATTTTGTTCTATTCAATTTTTTTAGCATTTGTGTAAAATAAATGTGGCAGAATATTATTTATTGGTGGTGCTCTCAAAAAAAATTTGTTTATAAAGTCAATATCTTCAAAGGTCTATAATGATATTCAAACCTATTTAGAATATAATGAATTCAAGATCATTTTGGTGCATGATTTATTGTAATTCATAACACTATATGTTTTCTTGCCAAAAACTTATTCCAAGGATATTGAGTTTTTCAATTCTTGATTTCAAAATCCATGAAACAAGCCACCATTAAAGATAAGTCTTATGTGGGATGATCGCCACCCATGCTACGTATCAAATTGAAAAAAAAAGGAGGGG
>Ga0116231_10008208_pt1 | contig 18459 bp, 8 predicted proteins | sample S1TSphgellanicum_2_FD_89695 | JGI IMG/M metagenome (GOLD analysis project Ga0116231, IMG submission 89695) | Host-associated microbial communities from peat moss isolated from Minnesota, USA - S1T2_Fd - Sphagnum magellanicum MG | ecosystem: Host-associated > Plants > Peat moss > Unclassified...
ATCTCCAGGAGAGTAAAAGAGCAAGGAAACGAGCAATGCACTATTGCTGGAAGGACGAAAGGCTCTACTTTAAGGGGTTGTGCGTGCCTAAACCTGAGGATAGGTTGAAGCTGGTAACCCAAATGCACGAAGATTTGGGGCACTTCGGGGAACAAAGAACCTTGGCAGAAATTTGCCAGAGGTATTTCTGGAACAACTGAACAGAATGTGTGAAGACAATTGTCAAAACATGCCAGCAATGCCAGCTGGTGAAGAGTGAAGGAAGTATTCGCTCTGGAGATGAGCGTCTGAAGAGCATTCTGATTTGTGACTTGTTCCACCGAATTGCACTAGATACAGCTGGTCCACTACCTGAAACGAAAACATGCAATAAGTACATTCTGGTGGCCATCGACCACTACTCTAAGTGGTGCGAGGCCAAGGCGGTGGCTAATCATGGGGCCAATACTGCTGCTAGGTTCCTGGAGGATGACCTAATCTGCAGGTATGGAGTTCTTAAGTTTGTGTTGACTGATAATGGCGGGGAGTGGGGTGGAGAATTCGAGGTAATGTGCAGGGATTATGCCATACAACATTAGCACACTGCACCACAATGGCCCCAGTGCAATGGAATAGCAGAACGCATGATCAAAACGCTCAAACATGGCATCACTGTTTTGGCAGCCGATCCTGCAAACGTGAATTGCTGGGATGAGCACTTGGCTAAGGTCCTATTCGAGTACAGGTGTGGAGTTCAGACAAACACGAAATTCTCACCCTTCATGATTCTAACCAGTCGATCACCGTGTCTCAGGGCGGACAACCATATGAATGCTTTGACCAATGAGGTTAATGATACCTCTAGTGTGGAGCATACTGCAGTCCAGTTCCTGGAAAAGGTGCAGCTCATAGCAAGTATACACGAAAGTGTCTTGCTCAACGTTGAGCAAGCACAAAAGAAGCAGAGGAACACATACGCAAACCGGCCAGGCAAGCACTTGTTTGAAGGTTTGGTGGCTGGGAAGTCAATGGTGAAAATGAAGAAACCAGGTAAAAGGAGAGCTCTCATTGCAAGTTGCGAAAGCCCTTACCAATTTGTAGGACATGCTGATGGGAAGGACAATTTTGATTTTGAAGAAGGTTGCCGGATTTGCATAGTCCAAAATGCGAATGGTCGACAATGGGAGAGGTCGCGAAGAGACCTACAGATCTATTACGCTCCTCCGGATTGAGCTGAGGGACTCAGCTTTTTCAAAAATGGAGGGGTTACATATGTAGCCGAACAACAGGTGGCAGGACTGTGACTCCATGACTGTGCAGTTTGTGTGAACACAAAAACCTTGATCAGGTTAATCTGGTTGCCTCTATTGATGAGTGGCGGCGGATTTCTTCTTCATTAGTGTGAGAGGGAAACTAAATATGCATGGGGTGCATGGGAGAAGGTGGTCTGTCTGTGTGGGATGGGAGGACAGGAAGATGACGTCGCGTTTGATGAGGAGGAGCGGCGCCACATTGATTAGGGATGGAGGGAAGGCTGTTGGGGAGTAAAGCGAATAGGAGGAAGCTTGTGCAGGAAGCTAGATCCAAGGATCTAGAGAATAGGATGGTCAGTAAGAGGTAGATCGGTGGGTTTTTGGGTAGAACAGCTTGGAGCTTAGCGAACTCTCGTGGGGGGTTGCTCTCTTTTTCCACTGCGATTAGTAACCAGAGACATCTCTGGCTCCTTGATCTAAGAAAGCTTAGTGGGAATTTAGGAGGAAGGCAATCAACATAGCAATTTTGGGAGGCAGAAGAGTTGGTTCTGTACAAGACATTATGTGTAATAAGAGCTATGGAGTTTTGTCTCTGAGATCTATTCGCTTGAGTTTTGTGTTGCATAGTTGTGAGATTGCATTGTGCTCGCTCTGTCAAAGAGAGGCAGCATCAGGAGAGGTTTGGTTATTGTTGTGTCTTCTCTGTTTCTCTGGATCCCTCCTTTTTGGTTACAGTGTGAACATTCAACAAGTTAAACAATTCGATTGGATAATCATTTTAGAATTATGTTATCTATTAGTTTGGCAATCCACATTTCAAAATATTGATAAATTTTGTTTGCAATAAAATATTTTCTACAAGATTTTCAAAAGAAATGGGTCATTCACTTTGCCCTTGGGTGCAAACATGATAAATCACACCCACCACTTTGGTATAATATTCTTGTCATATTCCCATTTAAGATTTTTAAATTATTAACATATCTTTATGACTTTAAAAGATGTTGCATTGTATTGTTATGTAAATATATGTTTAAAAAATCTCCCCAAAAATAATTTTTTTTATAGTGCTTATCTATAAGGATTGGTTACAAGGCTTAACGAGTGTTTTCAAATATTCTATGTTCATTACATTCATTCCAAATCATACCACACGTTTCCACAATATACATGCAACATATTCATGTCAACAAATTAACCATTTTGAACATTCAATTAAAATTTGACACACAAGCGTGAAAAACAAAACAATCCTTACATTTTGTGTGCCTTTTATTAGTGTGATTGCAACCTTTTGTAATGTGACAAGCTAAATATTAAATGGTGTTATCACATGTCAAATAACAAGTTCATTAAATGATCATTAGTTTTTCTTTCCAAGCCAAAGTTTGAATTGATGGTGTTCACCTTGTCATCCTAGGTTTGTTGTTTCATTTTTTCACTACAATAAAATGTTCTTTCATTTGTGCCAAAAAAATCATTCAAATTTAAGATCCCCACCCCCATGCATTTTATATGTTAAATTTTGTCATGTCAATTCAAGGAGGTTTACAAATCCATCACTAACATTGTCATCGTTCCTTTAAATGGGAAAATTTACATTTTGGGATTATTTATTTGATATAACCATTTCTATCAAAAGAACATTATAAAATTATGAAGGGGACTATGATATAACCACCTATTTGCATGCAAAGACTAGGGTACCTTAACCACTAAGAATGTTTCTAATGATTATTACAAAATTGGTTAGCATGCCACTTTCTATATGAACTTCATGCCATGGTTTAATGAAAAGTAGCTTGTTTTGACAAAGATGGGTTGAATGGTGGAGGTTTGAAAATCCTTGAAAAGCAAAACTATTGTCATTGGTTAGCCAACTAGATTTTGTTGACTTCAAGTTGAATATTCATAATTGATCAACCATTGTTGTTGGCCCACTTGTAAGTTTTAGCTACTAACTAAAAATATAAAATGTCAAGTTTAATGTTCATGGGTGGAGGAAGGACAAAAACTTATTGTTAAAATTGGATGTTAAAACCTTTAATAATGGACCATTTTCCTCCTATTGGTGGAGATGTTCCAAGGCCTAAAGGCTAAAGCCCTTTCCACAATACAACCATTTTCCCTCTATTCAAAGTTTTAATTACAAATTTGGTTCAAGTTACTCATCCAAGAAAGGGATTACAAATCCCACACAATTTATTTTTTGTAAAAATTCAACCAAAACCAAGTAAGGATGATTAGATAGCAAAGTTAGAAAAAATTCATATAAGATCAGGTAAATGTTATCCAAGTTTGGATCTAAAGCTTCATCAACTTAGAAAAAAGACTTCTAACATAACACTAATGCATACATCCTAATATGGCACTTACAATCACAAAACTTAGATGTTCAATTTTTTAAAATGCATTCATAATTTGGGTGCCAAGGAATATATTGGTTAAACACTAAAGAATTATTTAGCAATTTAAGACAGTTTGATCATCTTTCCATCCACCTTTTACAATTGAAAATATGTTTGAAGAATATTGCACATGATAAAAATTCTTTTAATTTCTCCTCTCATCAAACTATCATATATGTTTTCAATACCTGTTAAAGTTTGGTTTTGGAAATTTACTAATAGCATTAGAGGTTCTTCAAACATGGTAGTCATCATTTTTCCTCTTCTTGTTTGAGAGTTTTAAACGTTTATGTTATAAAAAAATCTTTAAACACACATTTAGTGAACAATTTGGTATCCCTAAGTTCAATGCCACTTTGTTAGTTCATGATGTTAGTTCCTATAACCAACCATGTGTTACTACAAAATGTGTTGATTGGGAAGTTTACGTTAGCACACTTTTATAAAAGTTCAAATTTTAACATCCTATATTCCAAAAATGTTATCATATTTCTATGTGTTCAACCCCAATGTTCCCATGTTTTCATAATCTTCACCATAGAACTTCCAAAACGTGCATTTAAATATGCATTTAACTTCTTTGCCTTATGCACAAAACATTATTTTTCGAAATAGAAAATGTTTAGTCATCCAACCATGCATTAGTCATGACTATTGATTAAATGACTTCTCACCTTTAAAACATTATTACCTCCATTTTGAAGTTGGTCAATTTTTTTTAATGTCATAACAAAGGACATTTCTTCAAGTTTGGACCCCAATTATTTTGAAATCATTCACAATGCATAGTTGATGGTGCATGGTTGTGCAACAATGTGAAAATAGCCTAGCAAAGGTGATATAATATAAAAATATACATGATACTTCATTGGACCATGATAAAACACATACATTATTATGTATATGTATTATATTATTTTAAATACATATATATTAGTGAAAATACATGAGTATATTACATGAATAGGTCATGATTTTCATATTATTACTAACCAACATCAAAAGTATGATTGACATCAATACTCACTATTGATTAAAAGTAAAAATGATTTCAAACTATACAAGTTGGAAACAAATATTGTGATGAAAAAATAATCATTTTTAAAAACTTAATTAAACATGTATAAATTAATGACATACATATTATAGGGAAGTCTTTACTTTATGCATTATATTTTTCACATCTATACATTTCTCAATTTCCAATTATGATGGTTACAATGGAATTTGTTTAGGGGTGACAACTATAGGGTCTTATATTGTTTTGTCCTACCAAAATATATTTTGGTTTGGAATTTACTTTGGAATGAATAGAAAGATGGTTTTTCATATTTCTTTTTAGAGCTACTTTTTTTTCAATGCCATAGTGACAAATGCCGTATAATAAGAAAAAATTTAATATTTTTTACATCAATTTGCATCCCATTTTTCTTCAATTGAATTTGGATTGAATTCAATGTATTTTGATTCGAATCAATTTTTTTGAATCCAATGTAAGGTTTTCAATTCAAATCAATCAAAATCTGAACTCAATTGAGTTTCGATCAAAATTAATTAAATTTGAATTTAATTCAAGCTGCATGTAGTGTCATTTAATAGTTTCATATGAATGGAATTAATTTCCATTTGATTTTCATCGTTGCCCATAGTATGTAGCAACATGGAGCCTAAGTATAAATTTAAAGTAATTTTTTATTTATACAATTAAAAAACACATCACATGAGGAAATTCAAATACGTTGTGGGCAAATATAATTTAAAACCACATCATCAACACATTTATGAATCATACAATTTCAATAATTTTCAATGATATATTTGATAATGGGTGACAATATGGTGACAATATGAGAAGCTTGCATTGTTTTCAATTACATAGTATTCAATATTGAATCCTACCTAACTTTTTTTATTGAATTTCTTAAAATTCACATTTAAGCTTGAATACATAAGATAATTATGGTCATACAAAAAGGAGTTTTAATTTTCCTAAGTATGTAATGAAATTTGACACATGTGGATGCCTCATTCAAAGAACCCTTTGGAAATTTTATTTTTTAAATCATTCATTATAATCAAATGTGATTACTCAATGTCATAAATTTTATAAATGAATTTTAAACATTTTGTGCTCTTTTGAAGATCTTGGTCACATTTCATGATATTATTATGTTTAATTGATGTGCGCAAAACATATAACAAGTTAGTAGAGTTGCCATTTTGAATATATATATAATAGATTTATGGAACATCGTATTGTCCATTATGAAAATTAATGTGGCTTTAACTATTGAACACATTGGAAGATTTATTTATTAAGGAAGGTAGTTTGTATGTTTTGTTGATAACTCCCAAACCACATTACCTTTCACCACATTCTTGGTATTGTTCAAAAGCATGGATGAGAAGGGTGCATCGAGGTGGGTTTCACAATTTTAGACCTACAACGCAAGATTATTGAATATTGAACAATTTCGTGAAAGAAAATTCAACAAACTCAAAACTAAAAAAACTTAAAGAATTTGAGGAATTTTTTTGGTATTGTTGGAAAGTTCTTGATGCATGAGATTTTTCAAAGGAAATTTCATAATTTTTAGACCTAAGTTGGGTGGGATATCGATTTTTTATTTTTTATCATTGGAAATAAATTTAAAGGTTAAATTTATTTTTTTCCAAAATTGGGCTTTGGTGTAAATGTTTTATTCGCACTTGGGCCAATGACATTTACCACATTATATTGTATGAACTTTGAAAGGGAAAATGGTAAAGTTTATTTAACCTTAGTCTATAACTCTAATTTTCATTGAAATTTCAATTTTGATTTTTTATTGAATTTCCAATGACAAAAATTAGTCAAAATTGAATATCTCCCACATTTTAAGCACAAATACTCTGAAATCACCTCCATAAAATCCTATTATTAATGGATTTCAAACAATATCAAAAGCATCCCCCAAATTTTTAAAAATATTTCCTTTTGATTTTTTTGAATTATCACTCAAAAAATTATTCAAAATTCAATAGTTCTTGCACCATAGGTTTAAACATTGTGAAGCTCCACCTTAGTCCATGCCTATTTTCAAGGGCTTTCCAATAATACCAAAAGTGAAACTGAAGGCCATTTGGTTTGGGAGATCTCAATGTGACAAAAAAAAACATGACAAGACAAACAAGCTACATTCCTAAATGGATGGATGTGATGTTTGAACTTTTATGTCCCACATGACATTGATTTAATTCCAATGATGATGATTCATTGGAGCTAATTTAAATAAAACTAATTTAGGTTCCATAAATTATCCTTTTGAATGATTAATTGAAAAAAATGCCAAGGGTAAAAAATTGAATATTTTGATTTGAAATGTTATTTCTTGCATCTATATAATGAAAAGAATGATGTATATATTTGACACCAAACCTACATTTTCCAATTTAACTATTTCATTCCTTTCCTTTGCACATGTACATGCCTATAAAAAGGCACATGTAAATGTGCCTTAACATGTGTGTTTTCATGTGCATGTTACCTATATTAAAGTTATTTAATAACCTACCTCTTTCAAGCTTATTTATTTAACGCTTTTTCCTTTGCATGTGTACATAGACACGAAAATACACAAATTTGATATTTGACATAAGGAATGATGAACTACATGGACATTGTAAAAAGAAAGGAAGAAGGGAGAGGGGTGGATTTTGCACTACACCTATCATGTATAAAAAGTTTTAGATTTTTCACAATTTATTTATCAATAATTCCAAATAAATAATGCAAACTACATTTTCAATTGAAAGCTTAATTCATATTATTTCAATTGAAGTTTGATTAGAAACTCAATATGCATCATATGAGGTACTTTAATCAAAATATTAAGTTAAAAGTTATATGGATTTTATTTTAAATACAATCTTCATAAAATTAAATCGTTAGTTGTAAATCATGTCTTCCTTTTGGATATCTATAAAATAGATGAGTATGTGTTTTACCTATATTTATTTAAATGAATTAAGTGATGTGGCTAACATCCGATTCAGTTTCCATCATGTGTAAAATGTTTGACATGCATAATATAGATAGAATAGACATTAATTTGAATCAACATGACAATCAACCTCTATTTATGAACAATTTCAAAAGAATTTGAATAGTTTTACATTTGGAAATTGGTTTGAATATTCAAATGATCATATTGCATTAAAGCTTTAGCATTTATGTTATGATTTAAACCCTCAACACAATCCATTCCAAGTACTGTGCATAAAATCTATTTATTGCATGGAAATACATGAAAGTAATCCATTCAATTATGCCATAATTAGGTACAAATTTTCCTTTTCTATCTTGTTTTCAAGAGGGAAAAACATGAAAATTTTATTACAATCCCCAATAAATTTGGAAATATCTAAAGACTCAACCTTAAAGGGTAATGGTAAAAGGTTTTAGATGAAAGGATGAAAGGATGAAACCATTTTTCTTGTTGATTCTAAATATACGCTACCTTATGGATGTAAGTTTACACCCATTCAAATTTGCTTAATGAATGAAAATGTCACTAAATGATGGTGGTGGGCTTATCTCTCACTTTCAAGTTAGCCATGAATAATTTCATTGTAATCCACACTTTGAACTACGAGCTTTTAAATATCCATGCATATTAACAAACACAAGATGGTATTCACAAAGTGTATGGCTTATGTACCAACCTTGTAACAATTTTATTAACAAGAGGTATGTAATATGTAAGTACTTGCATCATACCAACCAAAATCAGCCTTGGACCCAATATTGGGATTAAGGTAATATGATTTTTAAAAAAAATACCCAATACATGATTAGTTTTTAAATACTTGGGCTTTTGTGTTGTTTTGCATTGCTAATGACAATCAATTAACATTGATAATAATGTTAATATATTTACAAGTTAATTAAATCAATTATTGAAAATATAATTAGTTAATAGACATTAGTAATCAATGACCATATAAATGGACCGTTAATTCTAAAATATGATATTTATTTTTCATTTATTATAACATTAACATTTATAGCATTCACGATGTCCTTTTTGGGACCTTTGATTGTTTCAAAAATATTTTTTGTGAGTTTTTCCAATCTCCCTCGACATCTTTCCTACCATGCTTACCAAGAATTTCAAGCTCAAAAAATTATATAAAATATAAATATTTTCAACCTTAATGCTTAAAATGTCTTCCATGTATTTATTGTGCCTTTGGCATCCTTTGGCATTGTATCAATGATCTCAACCTTTAATGTTTCGGTGCCTTCTATTGCCTAAAAAGAAAATTTTCATTTTCAACTTAATACCCTTGGTGTTTCCAACAACCCTTTTTGACACCTTTCTTGTTACTTGTTACCATTTTGTCATTCCTTTTCCACATTCCCATTTTTTTGTTGTTCCTCGTCTTTCATCATCCTTAATATTGTTCGAATGTGTTTGTCGTTGACAAGTTTAAATCATCCTCAAAGGAAAACATTCCATGGATTTGAATTTTGATTAAGGATGTTTGGATTTGGGAATGTTTACAAGGTCAATGTCCCATCATGGGATGCCATTTTGGGATTTTAGTTTAGCCAGAATCATAATGGTTTAAAGGCTACAAAAAGTTTTTTAATAGTAAACATGACAAGTCTTCACTAATTTTTAAAAGATCAAAATTAAAAGGGGAAATATATTCCATTGATTCTAAAAGAATAAACAATTATATGGGGAAAAAATGCAAGGAGGTCATTAAAATGGGTAAGGCCCCAAATCATATGTGTAGGTTATATGTCATTTTTTACTAAATTTAATGAATTTAATTTTATGTTTACAATAAGTTTACTAAATATAAATAATTTCACAAACATGACATATTTAATATAAATAATGCATAATTTTTCAAATTTGATAAAATGTTATAATGCATATTTCATTTTCGATGTCAACTTGGATATGTTTTTAATTTTAATTCTAAAATTTCCATTAAATTGATTGAAATTACATATGTTAAAAAATGTATGAATATAAAGTGTGATTTAATGGTTCAAAAATATATTAAAACATGTTATTCTCTTCATACGTAGCAAAATGTTAAAATTTAAGACATTTAGGATAATTTGCAATCATGATGTGTAATTCAAGAACTTTAATTTTAATGTATAATTCCTATTTTAAAACACAAATAATGTATTATATAATAAGTTATTGAAACTAAATTGTTGAATGAAAAGGTGAAACACAAATGCACTTTAGTGTGAATCATGAAATCTTAAAAATACCAACATGCACAAAGGAATTTCAAGGTTTTCAAAACTTTGGTGTGGTACATAGCAATAATAGGTTGAAAGATGACATGTGATTCATGGTTAACATGCAATTGATTAACCAAACTATTGAATTTTTTATTAATGTCAAATTTGAAATCAAAAGCTAGACTTTGAACATATTGTAATTACATTAAAATGGGGAAAATTTTATATTGAAAAAATTAAATTTGTTGTGCCCAACTTGTATGCTTGCACCCAATTTGCAAGCATTGGTATATTGCCCACAAATTATATCACTTCCCTTTTTTGTCACCTTTCTTGCATTCCTTTGTCTTCCTTGTAAAGATTTCATTGTAACAAAATTTTCATCCTTCCATGGATTTTATCAATTAATGATACTAATTGAAAACAAATTGCAATTGCTACAACATATTCATGGGATGTACAAAGCACACATATTTTTAAGTAAACTATAATCATAATATTTTCAAGATTGCTTCAATACTCATTATTGATGTGGTACAAAGATAGCTTCAACACATGCTCATAAAATAATCAATAGATTTTCAATTTTTCATGTCAAGAATAAAATATTCATGAATATTCCAAAAATAATAATTTTTCTTCACAAAAAATATTCATTGAAATTTCTTTTTGAAAATAATACCATTTTTATAGATAATAAGATGCAAGTTACTATGGTAATATATAAAATGTAAATATAAAGATGACATTCATTCATAAAAATAAATTGCAATAAACAAAATGGATTTTTTAATTCTAATAGGTCACATTTGCACAAAGGACATGGATCACCAAAATGAATTAAAAAGACATACAAACCATTTGATCTCATCCAATCATGCTTGGTTTATGGAAACATTTCCATTTTTTATCCTTTTTTACAAAGTCAATAACAATTCTAAAGGTTTCCATATGTTACAAGATTTAGATTCATATGATAAAAAATCGGTAATTTTTATATTGTAAGTTTATTAGGATTTATAATCAAGCAAAGACATTTGCAATGATGACAATGTTGGTTATATGCACATATAATTAATGATGTTCCAAATTGAATTTGCAATTAATGAATCTCCAAAAGAAATAATGAAAAAATCACAAACTTAGTCTATCATGAATAAATAAAAGGATCATTTTGGTTCAATAGAAGATTCATGCAAAGGTTTTTCCTATATGATAGAAAATTTTGAATTTTGAATTATGCAATTATCCTAATAGATTATAAATAATCATTGATTTTGTCATAAGACATGCACAAATTTATTTTCATTTATTTATTCATATTATGTATACAATCATGGAACAATGATCAAATGACATGTTTTATGTATAATGTTTTATAAACACTCCTAAATCCTTATTCAATTTTGCTAAAAATTGATTTTACAAGGGAATAAAATGTTAAATATGAAATTTAAAGATAATATTACTTTCAAGTATACTTCTTTAACCATTAATTGATCACTTTTCTTTTGTATTATTGCATCTTCAAATTGTTTTATCTTTTGATTGATCTTGTTTAAACTTGGGTTTTGTGTTGAAATGCACTACCAGCAATTATCAACTTTTCTTTTTCTTCTTATGTTCCATATGGTTTTCAATAGTTTGTCATTATTTATGTCAATTTCAAATTTAATTTGAATTAATATAAATATCATAGACATTAAAAAACGCATGTTAATTTGCCTTTTCATATCCATGTTGGTGGGTAAGGAAAAAGAATAAGGTAGTTATTAGAAAAGGAATGAAGTCGGTTTAAGGATAGGATGTAGTTATTAAAAAAGGAATCGAATATTTATTAAGAAATAAGTGCAATAGGTAGGCTTGGAAATGAGGCAATTGTATTTGAAATGATTTTTGAAATTGTTTGGTGATGACCATATCAAAGATTATGCAAAATCTCCCATATACTAAATCCTTGAAATTTCTCGTTGATGGAATTAAAAAAAACCCAATACCATGGCCAAATTGATATGAAAATATTAAGAAGTATCCCATACCACGACGAGGTTGGTATGTTCAATATGAGACCCACATTGGTGCACAATGCACACCCAAGCATGGAACATATGTTGTTTTTGAGACAAGGATGTAATTGAAATTGCATTAATGTTCCATTTGACATTTATTCAATGTTGGGTGAAATTTTTGTTTTATTATTAATCTCTAGGCTTTCCAAATATTTGAAAATCGTAAACCACTAGGTTTAGGTTATTTCCAAAATTAAATAAAATTAGAAACAAATAACCATTTTTTCATGAAACCTGGTGGCCCTTTAAATATAACTAAAACAATTGTTTCTTCAATTTTGATGGTTTCCAACTCTTGAAAATGGTGGGCCTTTGGTTTTGAATTTTCAAATGACCAAAACTAGTGGGTCTTTGATTTTGACTTTTAAAAATACCCAAATCCAATGTTTATTAAAAATTCAAATACCCATTTAACACTAATTTTTACCAATGTTGGGGTGTTATCTCCTTTTGGAACTTGAAATCAATGGGTAAAAGTAGAGTAAAATATACCCTTGATCAATAGTTTTCATAAATTCAAGAACCAATATTGCCTTTGATAGATGGTTATCATAAAACATAGAACCAGTCTTGAACCTCAATTTTCAAAGAAAAGCTTGGTGGAAGAACTTTACTTGAAACTAGTGGTAATTAACAAAATCAATTAACCGCATGTGCAACACTAGTTCTCACAAATGTTTGTGCGGTAATTTGCATTCAAAAAAAATCAAAAACTCTGGTTTATATATATATTTGAAAAGCCTTTAAGAACTAACAATTTTTTATGAAAGAATTGGCTTGAAAAATGAAACGTTGTTATCCACCACCCATGGGTGGTCTCATTAATTTGGTTTTGCTTGAAAGGGGTTGATTGTTCCTTAAGTTTCTTTGTATATTGGGTTCATTTCTCCAAGAGACTAATAAAGAAATAACCAAAAAATTCAAAAAAAGACTTGGTGAAAAATATGGTTTTATAATAATATTTGATTTTAGATGAATTTTGATGAATTGTGTGGTTATATATGAAAATTGGTTCTTTGGATTTTTTTGAGAACCATGTTTGTGAATATGATGAACCACCTTGATAACCATTAGTGTTTATTTTTGTTTTAAAAAACCATCCATCATTGATTTTTACCAATGTTATGTGATTATTTGAATTTATAATGCATTGCTGGCTAAAGATTTAAAACTATTAGAATACATTTTCACATTTGACACTTGGATGTTAGATAATTATTTTATTTTAAATTTTATCTTCACCAATAGAAAATAATTTATAAAAATTTGGCAATAAAAATAAATATTTTATTTGGCAATGCCTCTAGACTGTAAACCTTTAACAAAATGAAACCTTTACAACATTTTCTACTTTTTTTTTGCAAAAATGGTGAGAGATAATGTTCCATCAAATTATTGGATAAAGATATGTTGTCAATTATTGGATGCCTATTTTGCATTAGTGAACTAGACTAAAATAAGAAGCTCTTGGGTTCCACCAAATTTGTGTTTTGCCCTCCATTGACGATGTTGTGTGTGCATGGCCTTGTTCTTCTTCTTTCAATTCTTCTTTCAATTTTGGACTAATTTGGATTCAAGATTGCCTACTCTCCTCACCTTTTCCTTCACAATGAATTTAGTTGCTTCCACTTGTGAAACCCATATTTCAAACTATTGTTTAAAAATTTTAAAAAAAACTTTAGAGTTCTTTTAGCTTTAAAACTATAACCCATGGGTGTTGTTATTCAACATTTGTAAGTAGATAATTGAAAAATCACCTATTTATTATATATTTAATGGCAGAAACAAAAAAAGGACTTTATTTATACAATTTACACATTTGTTTAAAGTTCCCAAATTTTTAGTATTGAATTTAAGGTAATTAATTTCCTTTAACTTTTGGTGTTTAGGTTAGGAAATTTCTTGAAAATTCAGCATTTAAGAAAAATAAAATAAAATGTTATATCTAAAAAGGTTTTACAATAGTAACTATAAAATAAATCTTAGTTTATTTTGTCTTAAAAAAGGCAAAAATACATGATTGATAGTCAATAAATGTTTTCAAAATGTTGAACTAAATGAAAAGGGTTATGCTCCTCCCATTCACAATTATGTTCTTGCATTTTTCATCCCACTTAAATGTGATCCTTGTCTTATTTCCCATGGTTATTCTATGATGTTCCCAATGACATTGTTTATCACATATTTTTTGGCCAATGTTCTAATTTTCCATTGTGTATAGGTAGGTCAAACGGGAATTAACCTTGGGAGGCTTTAAAGTTCTAAAACCATTTGTTGTGTTAATGTGCATGAAACCCCATTCACATTTGTTGGAAATGATTATTTAACTCTAACTTATTTTGATTCCAATGGTGTTCCACAATCATGCAAATATTGATGATCAACAACAATAATATACTAACTAACCCAAGTAATCTTGATGATTGATTTCATGAATGTTAGATGAAAAACATCAAGCCTTGATGAAATCCCCAAAAAACAATTAAAAATTATCTAAGACAATTAGCAAGAAAATTCATGACAACCTATTTAATTTTAATACAAATAGTTTTGTAATATCAAAATCTTATCTTATGTATGTCCAAAATAAGGCTTGTGCATGATGTAGAAGAAAGGAGCTTTAACATTGTTTATAATAATACATTCAATATACTACCTAATTAATATCATCAGAAACTATTCATTAATACAAGTTGAATTAAATTATCACAAGATTAAATGAAGAATATTGCATAGTCTATTTTGAGCCAAAAACTTTCATGAAAGCTATTGCATCGTTTGACAAATCCAATATGTTGATCAAATTAAGATTTATCATTTGCTTTTTATTGGAATTCATTTAGGTTCCCTTTGGAATCTTAGATTAATAAACAACATGTACATATATAGACCAAAAACAAATAAATTAGTAATTACGCATGGGCACCATGAAAGCTTGTCAAGAAAAAGATATAAACTAGTAAGTATACAAGTAAGTTGACATGATTCAAAAACATGTGTAGACAAGTCAGCATGACAAAGTAAGCAAAACAATTTGACAAAATAGGCAAATCGGTATGATAGTATAGGCAAGTCGATATGGGAGCATATTGTTATGATAGCACAATGTTGTTGATTTGTGGCAAGTCAATTTGCCAGATAGTTAGGCATTTATAATCGTTTTGCAAAGAATATAAAATACATTTCGACTAACTTGAAGGGGGTTTTGATGGTGATTATCTAAATGTTTCTGCTGATCTATTAAAGAGAGATAACAAGCATAAGAGTTATGAGAATAAGGAAAGGGGAAAAACATTGTAGAGCTTTGTGGCTTTATGAAATGGAAGAGACATTTTTTCTTCAATTTTGTTGTGTTCAATATTGTATGTGGATTTTATTGAATTAATCTCTAAAATTACAATGGATTGAATGTTGTCCTAGTTAGTTTGATTACATGGTACTCATTCTAATAGAGTAGGACAAGGACCCAATAGTGATATATATATATATATATCATTCATTCATGGAATATTATATTCAACACTTGCAAAATTATATCGCTAATAGGCATTTGTGAATTCATTTGCTAAACATTTTGCAAGGTGATTTACATTAAACAATATATATTTTTTATATTCCTAAATGCTTTCATGTGTTGGTTAGGTTGAAGAAAAATAGGACCATACAATTTCAAAATTTGGAAAATGGGAAATTAATACATGTGAACTAATGCCAATGACCTTATACTTTTTAACAAGGACACGTTGCACCTCTAAAAATTTTCAATATTTACTTGAAAAATCAACTATATCATCACAAAATATAAACTTAAATAAATATACAATGACCATGTGACACGCAAAATGGAAACACATTTAATTGAACATTTGATGAAAAATCTTCATTGCCATTTCCCAAGGTACATTGATGTAATGGGAGAGAAGACCCCCACCACAATAACATAATTATTTATTACCACAAGTCAAAAAACTAATAAGAGCCCATTTATTTCATTGTTATTTCTAAACAAAAATAAACAAGGACAAGTATTTCTTTGGCCTTCCTATTACTATAGTTTTTATTATCGAGAAGGCATGCATGATGGGCTATTAGCTCGATGGTAGAGTGTGCCCTTGATAGTTGTGTCATTGTGCTTGGGATGTCAAAGTTTTTAGCCACATAGATAGTTCAATGTGCTCATCAATGCTTGACTTAAAGATGTCAATCACTCAAACCACCATAACATGGTGTATTCCGTGTGATCTTGTTTCAACTAGGCTTTGAAATTTCATTTTTTTCGAAGTGATATGGATTTTAAATACATACAACCCATTGATGTGACAATATTACCTCCTTGAAATATAAACATTGCATGTACAAATGTGACCTTTTAATTATAATTCAAATACTAGCATATATATGTAAAAAGCCTATGGATGCTGGGGACATTGATTGAAGACATGCATTCAAGCAAAGAGTAAAATGCAAGCTTGCAAAAACCTTGCACTTATGCCCACAATTATTCAACATAAAATTTGCTTAATTTTTCTTTATAGATGGGGCACTATTTGGAAGAGACCCCAAACTTTTAACAATTAAAGTAAGACATATGTTGATCATGTGATTTGTTATCGTAATCATATTACTTGATCCCTTTGACTTATCACTATCGTTTAATCATGTAATTTCATATTACATTCATTATTTTATTCCTTCGACAAGTTTTATTTTGATATGTCAAAGCTCTTCATCCTTGTTTGTATGGTGTGTGTCATGGATGGACACATTTTTAAACTAAAAGATGGTAAAAGAAACCACATAATAAGCTAAGACCAAAGTAAAATAGAATTTATATATGCACTTATAGATCTACTTATTTAGACATATTGATAGACAAATAAAAGCCTAATTTTGAATTAAAAGGCATTCAAGTTGTTGTAATATCCAAATCAATATATTTAATCCATTTCAGCAATGTGTTGTTCCAACATACCTTGATACTAAGACCACAATATGATCACAATATTACTAATATTTAAACATAAAAAATAAGTGAAATTTTCATACAACTCAAAATAAAATTTTGAAATAAGCTAGTAATTGAATAAATGTTGTCATATTAGGTTAAACATTTATATTTACAAGCAGGGTGATGTGCCCCTAATCAATTCCATAACATAAACATAATAAGGATTCACAATACATAAAGAGGTTTTGAAATCTTAGTCAAGGCTTATATTATTTTTAGTTGTTTAAAGGGTTCTCTTCATTATGGGTAGCCAAACTATTAGGTTGTGACCATTCATTTTGTAAATTTAATTACACATCTTATTTGCCAAATATAAAATAATGTTATATTCATAATGAGGGAAGTCTACAATTGAACAACTTTTTCATACTTTTGAGTACGTAAAAATGTTGTTGCCATTCTTTGAAGATTGTATAATTGTTGTGAGTTTAGTTGAATGCAACATTTTCCTTACCTTGAATGAAGAATTAGGACATAAAGCAAGAAGGAATGACATTGCCACAAAAACATTGGGCCTTTGGACTAATAAATCAAGAATAATAAGTAGTTTCAATTAATGAGATTTTGACCATTCATGACATGGAAATACATTGCCAATTATCTAAAATTCCATCTCTTTGCATTTAATATTGGTAATTGTCTTTTGAAGGCATTTCAACACAATAATTCTAGTGTTGATTTAAAACTTACAACAATTGTAGATAAACATGGACACATAGTTTCATTACAAAGTAGATGTCATGATTTAATGATAAAAATATTGCAAATGACTTGTGGCATCTATGGGGTATACATACACAAGTTCTTAATGACCATCTTATATTAATATTACAATTTAAAAATGGCAAGGCAATCCTTTAATAATGTTCCAAATTCCCCATTTGGTTATTAACATGTGAATGCATGAACCATTCATATACACATTTCATTATATATTTACCTCAATATGTGATTGCCAAAATGCTAAATGTGCATGTTCCCCACCTAGAAAACCAACACATCCCACATTTCCAATTTTTATAGTTTGACATAATTCATGTATACATGCCATATATATTTTAAGAATTGAATTGGATATCCAAGGGATTAGAGGCAAAGGATGGACAATCAAGCCAATAGTTGTCATCAAAATTTAGTAGAAAAGAAGGACACATAGAAGTCCAACATAGGGACGTTCTATCATCCTCAAAGACTCCCTTTTGACCTTTCATGTCATCTTTGAACAAACTAATTGTACATGATTACATGTAAATCTTTATTAATGTTCAAAAGAGTTTAAGATATTTCACTACCCTAGGGACCCTTTTTCCCATGGGATATTGTAAATGGGTTTTTCACCCATGTTATTTTGAATGTTGTTATGGTTTTATCCAAGGTTTTTTTTTTTTTTTTTTTTTTTTTTTTTTTTAAATCTAAATTGCTATATTAGAAATAATATGAAAATAAAAAAAAACATATTGAATTGTTCTATTATACTTAGAATTTACAA